>Ga0189290_100164_pt1 | contig 42331 bp, 46 predicted proteins | sample UW140minimetaG_FD_130318 | JGI IMG/M metagenome (GOLD analysis project Ga0189290, IMG submission 130318) | Marine microbial communities from the Costa Rica Dome - UW140 mini metaG | ecosystem: Environmental > Aquatic > Marine > Oceanic > Photic zone | place: Costa Rica: the Eastern Pacific...
TATATCTCAATGAATTTATTTACAAGCTTAATCGTAGATACTTCGGAGAAAAACTATTCGATAGACTCATTATTGCTAGCATTACTGGATTATGATTAAAAACGGATATTCAAAATTTTTTATAAAGGATAAGAATTAGTTTTTTGTTTTTTTTTAAGATTATAATAATAATTTTTTTTACCAAAAATTAATGTATATATTGAACAAAATAATTATTAAGAATAGATAATGGAAAAAATTAAATATGAATTAGAGTTTCCTATTCATGCTTCACCACAATTAATATATCAATATATATCTACACCTTCAGGATTATCGGAATGGTATGCTGATAATGTAAATTCTAGAGGAGAATTATTTAAATTTATATGGGATGGTGCTGAAGAGCAAGCAAAACTATTAACTAAAAAAAGTGGCGAAAGAGTAAAGTTTAGATGGTTAGAAGATGAAGATGATGGTGAATCTTATTATTTTGAAATGAGAATACAAGTTGATGAGATTACTAAAGATGTTTCAATAATGATTACAGACTTTGCTGAGGATGATGAAATTGAAGAGAGTAAAATGTTATGGGATAATATGATCTCAAATTTAAAACAAGTATTAGGCTCTACATAATATTAAAGAAAGAATTTAAGTTATATTTGTCCCGAAGAAATTCGGGATTTTTTATGATAAATTTTAATGGCACTTTGCAGAGAGAAACAGATATTATTAGTATTTCTAATAGAGGATACACGTACGGAGATGCTCTCTTTGAAACTATAAAAGTTTCTCACGGAAAATTATTGTTTTGGGAAGATCATTATTTTAGATTGATGGCTTCTATGCGTATTATGAGAATGGAAATTCCAATGTCTTTTACTATGGAATTTTTAGAGGCGGAAATTATTAAGTTACTTTCTGAAAATAATATGTTAAAATCTTCTGTTAGAGTAAAGTTAATTATTCACCGTAAAACTGGTGGATTATATTTACCTTCAGACAATGGTGTTGGTTTTGTTATTTCTGCAAAAACGATAGATACTGATTTTTATTTATTGAATGAAAATCGTTATGAGGTAGATTTATATAAAGATTTTTATGTATCACCTAGTTTATTATCTACTTTAAAAACAAATAATAAAATAATTAATGTCACTGGTAGTATTTACGCTAAGGAAAATAACCTAGATAATTGTTTTTTATTGAATACGAATAAATATGTTGTAGAAGCCTTAAATGGAAATGTTTTTCTAGTTAAAGGAAATATTGTGAAAACGCCTCCTATGGAAGATGGTTGTTTAAAGGGAGTAATGCGAAAACAATTAATAGAAATTATTGGTTTAATACCTGAATTATCTATAGAAGAATCTTCTATATCTCCTTTTGAATTACAAAAAGTTGATGAAATATTCATTACAAATGTAATTACAGGTATACAATCTGTAACAAAATATAGAAAAAAAGTATATAGTAATAATGTTGCTAAACAGCTACTTCAAAAGTTAAACGTAAAGGTTAGGTTAAGTTAATTAATTATAATTAGGGTTTTCTGGTGCGTTTGACCAAATGCTATAATCACCTCCAAGTTCAATCATTTTTTCTTTCCAGAAAAATTCGTAATCTTTTTCTATAATTGCATTTTTATGAACATTTTTGGTAACTACCCAAGCGTTAGATTTTAGTTCGTTTTCAAGTTGATTTATCTCCCAACCAGAATATCCTAGAAAGAATTTTATATCTTTTTCACTTATTTTGCCTTCAGATATTAGGCTTACGACTTCGGAGAAATCTCCTCCCCAAAAGATGCCTAACGATATTTCTATACTATTAGGGATTAAGTTAGGGACTCTATGTATAAAATATAAATTGTCTTGCTCAACTGGGCCTCCATTATATACTTTATATGGCGCATCAATTTCTGGAATTAACTCCTTAATAGTATACTCTAAAGGTTTATTAAGTATAAAACCTATAGACCCTTCTTCTGTATGGTCTGTTAATAGGACAATAGAGCGATTAAATGATAAATCTCCTATTATTGATGGTTCTGCTATTAACAAATCTCATTTTCTTGGTTTTGTTAAAATCATTTTAAGTTAGTTTTGTAATTAAATTTAACCTTTATTTATTTAATATACAATATTTAGTAAGGTTAATAGTCTCCTTTTTAATACAAAATAGACTGAATAAGTGTTGTTTTTATATTTTTTAGAATTAAAAATATATCTATATCTCATTTGTTTTTCCAACTAAAAAAGCCTTCTAAATAAGAAGGCTTTTTGTAAGTTATTATGGTGTAAAAATTTAGTTTACAGCATTTGCTAAATCAGATCCTGCTTTAAACTTAACAACGTTTTTAGCTTTGATTTTGATCGTCTTTCCAGTTTGTGGATTTCTTCCATCTCTAGCAGCTCTTTTAGATACTGACCAAGATCCGAATCCCACTAATGAAACTCTGTTACCTTTTTGTAAAGCACCTTCAATTTCAATTAGCGCACACTCTAAAGCTTTTTTTGCAGCTGCTTTAGTAATTCCTGCGTGTTCTGCCATTGCATCGATTAAATCTGTTTTGTTCATAATTTAAATTTTAATTATTAATAAAAAGTTGGTTAAACATAATTGTTAAATCCTTTACAAATTTATACGGATTATGCTACTATGCAAGTAATAGCAAGGGAAATACCTTTATTTGTTAATAACTTTGTTTATTTGTTAATAAAGAAAGTCGATTTTTTCATTTTACCAATAATAATAAGGCTTTAGAGCATTTTAGCATTGTTTTTAAATTCGTAACCGTTTAGGAGTGATTTTATATCCATTGTTCGCTTTCCAGGCATTTTTATGTCTATAATTTTTATAAAGCCATTTTTTACTGCGACTTTTATTTCTTTTTTAGAAGAAAGGATACTTCCAATTTCTAAATTATGAGTTTCAATTTCTTTTTCTACAGTATATATTTTTACATCTAAAATCTCATTGTTATTACTTAAGCTAGACCAAGCTGCAGGATAAGGACTTAATCCTCTTACTTTATTATAAATACTATCTATTGTTGCATTCCAATCTATTTTACAATTATCTTTATTTAGTTTGTAAGCAGTTTTGATCTTTATATTTTCTGATTGTGGAGTTGTGTTTACTTTATTGTTTTCAATTAATTTTACAGTATCTAGTACTAATTTGCTTCCTTTTACCATTAACTTATCGTGAAGAACTCCTGCATTTTCTATATTTTTAATAGAAACTTCTTCTTGAAGTATCATTGCTCCTGTATCTATTTTTTCATCTATAAAAAATGTAGATACACCAGTTTTCGTTTCACCATTCATAATAGCCCAATTTATTGGGGCTGCACCTCGATAGTTTGGTAATAAAGATGCGTGTAAATTAAATGTACCATACTTAGGCATTTGCCAAACTACTTTTGGTAGCATTCTAAAAGCAACTACAATTTGTAAATTAACATTTAATGCTTCAAGTTCTTTTAAAAAATGTTCATCTTTTAGGTTCTTAGGTTGTAAAATATTTAATCCTTTTTCTTTTGCATATACTTTAACAGCAGATTCGTTTAATTTTCGTCCTCTTCCAGCTGGTTTGTCTGGAGCAGTAATGACTCCAACAACATTATATTTGTTTGTTATAAGTGTATCTAAAGTTGCTACAGCAAAATCTGGAGTTCCCATAAATACAATTCTTAAATTTCTCATAGGTATGTATTTTTTTACTACTTATAGATATAGTGTATTATATATGCGCTAATTTATAAGTGTTAGTTTTTGTTATTGTAATAATATTTTGTTCTAATAATTCTTTAAGTGTATTTTTTATTTGTTCTTCAGTATATGAAGATATTTCAAATAATTCTCTAGAAGACATCTGTTTTTTCTCTAGGGCTTCAATAATATAAACTCTTACAGGGTTGTCTTTTTGTGCTTTCTTTTTATTCCTCTTTATGCATACTGAGCAAATACCACAATCTTCAATGTTTTTTTCTTGAAAATAAGTGAGTAGCTGTACGCTTTTACAAATATTATTCTTGTTTACATAACTTAAAACTGATTCTACTTGTTTTCTACGTAAACCATTTTGTTGTTTTATAATAGTAGCAATTCTATTAATAGTTTTATTATCTTCCCTTGGTTCTATATAGGTGATCTGGGCATCTGTTTTTGAACGTTTTAAGCTTATAATTTCAGATCTTTCTAATTGAGTTAAAACATTTAATACGACCGTTTCTTTAACAGAAGCTTTTTCTGCTATCAATGTTGTATTTATTTTAGTTTCCTGTTCAAAAATACCTCCATAAGTTCTTAGTATGGATTTTACGATGATACTTATTTCTGTATGAGTTTCTAAATATTTAAATAAGGATACATTACTAACTATAAATTGAACTTGTGTTCTATTGTTAAATTGTTTAGATAGAGTAATAATACTTGTTCTATCCAATAATAATAGTGCATTGTATACTAAAATAGGATTAAAGCTGTAGGTTTTACAAAAAAGATTAAAATTAAAATCAAATGTTTGACCTATACCTTCTCCATAAGATATTTGAAAATAACTACTTAATTTTCTATATATTATTTTTATAAAATCTACACTAGGTAATACTTTTAAAAATTGATTTGTTATTAATTGCTCGTCATTTTTAGTTTTTAAAATTACTGCAAACGCCTTTTTCCCATTTCTTCCAGCTCTTCCTGCTTCTTGAAAATAACTTTCTATACTTTCAGGTAAATTTACATGAATAACAGTTTTTACATCAGGTTTGTCAATTCCCATACCAAAAGCATTAGTTGCTACCATGACTTGTTTTTGGTTATGCATCCATAACTCGAGATTTTTATCTTTATCGAGGTTAGATAATCCACCATGGTAATAAGTTGCTGTATAATTATTATTTTCTAGAAATTGACTAATGTCTAATGTCGCTTTTCTATTTCTAACATATATAATTGAAGATTGTGGGTTTTTTTTTAGAATAGCTTCAATTCTATAAAGTTTGTCCTCTTCTTCAAAAACCATGTAAGCAAGATTTGATCTAGAAAACGATTGTTTAAATACTTTTGGTTTTATAAAGTCTAGTTCTTTAATAATATCATCTACAACTTCTGGAGTCGCACTTGCAGTTAAAGCAATAACATTAACTGTTGGTTGTAATTCTCGAAGTAAAGTAATGTTTTTATAGGCAGGTCTAAAATCATTACCCCATTGCGATATACAGTGCGCTTCATCTACAGCAATTAAATTAACATTCATTTGTCTAATACGCTCCTTTACAAGATCTTGTTGAAGCCGCTCTGGAGATAAGTATAAAAACTTGTAATTGCCATATATACAGTTATCTAATAAAGTGTCTAATTGAGAGTACGAAATACCACTTGTTAAAGCCATAGCTTTTATACCTTTATCTTGTAAGGCTTGAACTTGGTTTTTCATTAGAGCAATTAGCGGAGAAATAACAATACAAATACCTGGTTTATGTAGTGCTGGAATTTGAAAGCAGAGAGATTTTCCTCCACCAGTTGGTAAAAGGGCAAAAGTATCATTCCTATTTATAACTGCTTCAATAATATCTTCTTGAAGCGGTTTAAAAGAAGTGAAATTCCAATAATGTTCTAATATTTGTATTGGGTGTTGCACTACAATGCTTTTACTACATTTATAATATGATCAGCCCTAGATTCAATGGAGCCAAAAGGGACATCTCTTAATTCGTAATTATATTTTTTATAAGTTTTTAATAAATGTTCATGTATTTCTACAGCTTGTTCAAAGTTTTCATAGCGTTCATTATCGCTAGTAAATATTTCTTGCCATGGACCTAAAATAAAGACATAATCGTATATGTGATCTTGACAAGGTTTAACAAATTCCACAGGGTATGTATTTCCAATATAATCCATATATGCAACAATATCTGGAATACCGCGATCTAAAAATACAAATTCACTGTTATTTTTATTTGCATCAATAAATTGTTGTTTTCTACTTTTTAATAATAACTCACTAAATAGTATTGGTTTAGTTAAAAATAACTGTTCTATACCATCTTTACGAGCATCTAAAGTGATTTGTCTTGAAACTTCTTCAAAACAAGTATAGCCTCTTTTTATTAATTCGTTAATTATTGAGGATTTTCCCGTTCCAGGGCCTCCAGTTATAACTATTTTTTTTGTATTCAATTTTAGGAAAGATTTTAGATTGTAAAAATCGGAATTTAAATGCTATAAAAAAAATACAAAGTAAATAGTATATTTGCAGTCTATTTTAAAAGTACATGAGTAAGAAACAAGATTCCAAGGCATTTTATGATAAACTAAGAGAGCAACTACAAGAAACTGCGTCTTGGCCATCAGAGTATTTATATAAGTTTATAGTTTTATCTAATCCTAACAAAGTTCAACAGATAGAGTCTATATTTGATTCTATGGGAGCAGTAATCAATACTAAGCAATCTAGTAATGGAAAATATACAAGTGTTTCTATAAATGTAAAGATGAAAAATCCAGATGCAGTAATAGCTAAATATCTAGAAGTAACAGAAAAAGTTGAAGGTGTTATTTCACTTTAATTTTGTTACTTTTTAGTAGAAAGAAATAAAAACTATAGTTTCTTAGTTAATAACAAGAGATTAACGAAAACTATAAACATTTTTTTGTATTTTGCGCTTGCATAGATACTTCAATGCAATAGTTATTAATTCTACACATTTTATTTTGATATACGATATAGAGTACAACACAGAGCGAGAGCATTTAATTATACCTGAATATGGTAGACATGTTCAAAAAATGGTGAATTTTGCAAAAACTCGAGAAACGAAAGAAGAGCGTAATAAAGTTGCTAAAGCTATTATAGCTGTAATGGGAAATTTACAACCTCATTTGCGTGATGTTCCAGATTTTCAGCATAAGCTTTGGGATCAATTATTTATCATGTCTAATTTTGAGTTAGACGCAGATTCTCCATATGAAAAACCTTCTAAAGAAGTTTTAGAAGAGCGCCCTGAAGCGTTAAAATATCCTCAGAATTTTCCTAAATATCGCTTTTATGGAAATAATATTAAAACCATGATAGATATTGCTATAACTTGGGAAGAAGGGGAGTTAAAGGAAGCTTTAACTTATACTATAGCAAATCATATGAAAAAATGCTTCCTTAATTGGAATAAAGATACTGTTGAAGATGCTGTTATTTTTGATCATTTATATGAATTATCTGAAGGGAAATTAAACTTAAAAGATTCTAAAGAAGCGCTTAGAGATTCTTCAATTTTATTGCGTAGTAATGCTAAGAAAAAGTATTCAAATAATAAAAAAGGACAACACAAAAAGAACAATAACTCCAATCGTAACAAAAAAAGATACTAGACTAGTATATGGGAACATTCAAAATTGAAGGAGGTCATAAGTTAAAAGGAAATATACAACCTCAAGGTGCAAAAAATGAAGCTTTACAAATATTATGTGCAGTATTATTAACTCCTAAAGTTGTTACAATAAGTAATATCCCAGATATTATAGATATTAATAAACTTATTGTTCTTTTAGGAAACTTGGGGGTAAAAGTAAATAAACTAGATAAAGGATCATACTCTTTTCAAGCAGATGATATAAACCTTAGTTATTTAGAGTCAGAAAAATTTAAAGAAGAAGGAAGAGGTTTAAGAGGTTCTATTATGATTGTAGGCCCCTTATTAGCTAGATTTGGTAAAGGGTACATACCAAAACCAGGTGGAGATAAAATTGGCCGAAGACGATTAGATACTCATTTTGAAGGATTTATAAACTTAGGTGCTAAGTTTAGATATAATAGAGAAGATTATTTTTATGGTGTTGAAGCAGAACAGCTAATAGGTACAGATATGCTTTTAGATGAAGCATCTGTTACTGGTACAGCCAATATAGTAATGGCAGCAGTTTTAGCAAAAGGAACAACAACTATTTATAATGCAGCTTGCGAACCATATTTACAGCAACTTTGTAAGATGTTAAATAGAATGGGGGCTAAAATATCTGGTGTAGGTTCTAATCTTTTAACTATTGAAGGTGTTGATAATTTAGTAGGCACAGAGCATAGAATGCTGCCGGACATGATTGAAATTGGTAGTTGGATAGGTTTAGCAGCAATGACTAAAAGTGAGCTGACTATTAAAAATGTTAGTTGGAACGATTTAGGACAAATACCTAATGTTTTTGCTAAACTAGGAATTACTTTAGAAAAAAGAGGAGACGATATATATATTCCTGAGCATAATGGAGGATATGAAATTCAAAACTACATTGACGGCTCAATATTAACAATAGCAGATGCTCCATGGCCAGGTTTTACACCAGATCTACTAAGTATTGTATTAGTTATTGCTACACAAGCTAGAGGAGAGGTATTAGTACATCAAAAAATGTTTGAAAGTCGTTTATTCTTCGTAGATAAATTAATTGATATGGGAGCAAAAATTATTCTTTGCGACCCGCATAGGGCTACAGTAATGGGACATGATTTTAAATCGCAATTAAAATCTACAACTATGGTTTCTCCAGATATTAGAGCTGGTATTTCTTTGTTAATAGCTGCTTTATCTGCAAAAGGAACGTCAACTATTCATAATATAGAACAAATAGATAGAGGTTATGAGCATATTGTAGAGCGTTTGAAAGCTATAGGTGCAAAAATTGAACGATTAGCTTAAAGCTACTACACTTAATCATAAAACAATAAAAAGGCTGCAATGTTAATTGCAGCCTTTTTAGTTAAGTAATCTTATTTTTTTAATGTGCTTAATATTTTCATTCTCTATTAAATGAATAAAATAGATTCCATTATTTAAAGAAGATAAATCTGCCTTAAAATTATTGCTATTACCAGAAAATTTTATGTTTATTTGCTTTCCAGATATGTCATATAGTTTTGTAGATGTAATGTTTAACTGATTTTTGTTATTAATTATAATGCTACTTGTTGTTGGATTAGGGAAGGTTGTAAATTTAACCGAATCAAATTCGTTAGTACTTAATGTAGTTCCTTCTATAATATAGTGAGATTGGTTTATGGCTGGATTTAATAATTCATCAACATTACCAGATGGACACTTAACAACTATTTTTGTTATAGTAGTTTCTGTACCTAATCCAAAATGAGTTAATAAAATTCATAGTTCCGTAGCTTTCTCCAGAACGTACTTCTCTTATCTGTATTAAGTCAGTTCCATAATGTAGTTCTATTCTCGCTCCAATGCCATTTCTATTACTAGGAACGCCTTGTAACCTAACTTCACTCCAATTATATCTTCAAAGTTGGCAGCCCAGGATTGAGCTAATGGTCTTAAACCAGCTGCTTCAACTACATCGGTATAATTTCCGCTACCATCGTTTTGAAGTAAAAGGTTAAGACGTCTACCATCCATATTATTAGTGATACCTAATCTACATTTTGAAATATATAAATCTTGGTCTCCATCATTATCATAGTCAGTCCATATGATTCCATAATTTCCTGAGTTGTCAGAGGGAATAGTGGAAGCAGAGTTAATTAACGATAAATCGTATGTAATGGTTCCATTATTAGTGTTTTTATATGGAGTGGAAATACCATCGTCATGACATGCAAAAATATTTATCATGCCGTTGTTATCAATATCAGCGAAATTTAAATTTTGGACAAAAATACTAGAACCACCTAATGTGTTAGAAGTATATGATGTACCATTATTATTTGCAGAGATGAGTTTTAACCCATTATAAGACCCTCTAGTAAAAATATCATTATAGCCATCGTGGTTTACATCTGCAATGCATATTCCCCAAGAGCTACTTCCTATAGAACCAAAATTATAACGTGTAAATGCACTGCTAGATGTTTGATATTCAATTTCTAAACTATTGGTGTTAGAGAGTTTAATAATGTCATCTAAACTATCAGCATTCATGTTGCTTACACCAATGGCGACACCGCTAGTTAGGGAGGAATTAACTAAAGAAGCGTTAGAATTTGTAAATGTAATTTGAGAAAAACTCAAAATAGAGGACAATAAAAAAACGAAATAAAGGGGGGCATAACATAAGTTATTTTTATATAAATAAATAGTTTTAAAACAAATAGCTTATTGTAAGGGAAGAAGTTACTATTGTTTTTTTGAATACTAAAAGATACAATTTTTAAATGATAACTTTTGTATTTTTGTTTTATGCAGAAACTAATTATAATAAACGGACCAAATTTAAATTTATTAGGAAAGCGTGAGCCAAATATATATGGAAGCTTATCATTTACAGAATTTTTAGATACTGTTAGAGAAAAATATCCTAATGTAAGTTTAGATTATTTTCAATCTAATATAGAGGGAGAACTAATAAATAAATTACAAGAAGTCGGTTTTAGTTATGATGGAGTTATATTAAATGCGGCAGCTTATACACATACTTCTATAGGTATTGGTGATGCTGTAAAGGCTATAGAAACTCCAGTAATTGAGGTACACATATCTAATACCTTTGGAAGAGAAGATTTTAGGCATCAATCGTATATATCTACAAATGCTAAAGGCGTAATTTTAGGTTTTGGTCTACAGAGTTATGAATTAGCAATCCAAAGCTTCCTTAATTAAAATACTAATAGTGAGAAAAATTGCTTTAATATTTTTATTGTTTTTTAGCTTTAGAAGTATTGTATTTGCGCAAGCTAAGGATGTTAAGTGTGGAGTAAAAGGAGGTTTAAATCTTACTTTTTTTAAAGTTGTAGAAGGTGGTTTTGGTGAAAATCCAGATGTAGAAATAGGCTATTATGGAGGAGTTTTTGCAGATTTTAGTGTGAATAGTAATTTCAATATTCAACCAGAATTATTGTATATAGGATTAAGTGATTTTAAATTTTTAAATGCACCTATTTATTTAAAATATAATGTAGATAGTAGTTTCAACGTTCTAGTTGGGCCTAGTTTAAATTACTTTTTCGATTTTTTCTCAAATAAGTTAAAAATAAGAGTAGATATAAGTACTGCATACAATATAACTCCCTCTATAGATGTACATTTAAAATATACTATAGGTTTCCAAGAGTTTACTCCTAATGGGTTATTTATAGGGTTAGGGATTAGGTTGTAAAATAATATATAAAAAAGACGATTCTGTTTAAGAATCGTCTTTTTTAATTATATAACTATAGTTTTTCTTTTATAAATGTATTACTTCATCGTAAGCATCTGCAACCGCTTCCATAACCGCTTCACTCATTGTTGGGTGAGGGTGAACAGCTTTTAGTACTTCGTGCCCTGTAGTTTCTAGTTTACGTCCTAATACAGCCTCGGCAATCATATCGGTAACTCCTGCACCAATCATATGGCAACCTAACCATTCTCCATATTTTGCATCAAATATTACTTTTACAAATCCATCTTTGGTTCCAGCTGCACTTGCTTTTCCTGAAGCTGAGAATGGGAATTTTCCAACTTTAATATCTAAACCTTGTTCTTTGGCTTGTTTTTCGGTTAAACCAACACTAGCAATTTCTGGAGAAGAATAGGTGCAACCAGGAATGTTTCCGTAGTCTAAAGCTTCAACATGAAGTCCTGCAATTTTTTCTACACATAAAATTCCTTCAGCAGAAGCTACATGCGCTAAAGCTTGCCCAGGAGTAACATCTCCAATTGCATAGTATCCAGGAATATTTGTTTGGTAGTAATCATTAACTAATATTTTATCTCTATCTACAGCTATGCCAACATCTTCAAGACCAATACCTTCTATATTTGTTTTAATACCTGCAGCAGATAATACTAAATCGGCTTCTAATACTTCTTCACCTTTTTTAGTCTTTACAGTCGCTTTTACACCGTCTCCAGAAGTATCGACACTAGTTACTTCTGCAGATGTCATAATTTTAATACCACTTTTCTTAAAAGATTTTTCTAATTGCTTAGAAACATCTGCGTCTTCAACAGGTACTATACTTGGTAAATATTCTACAATAGTAACTTCTGTACCCATAGAGTTATAGAAGTAAGCAAACTCTACACCAATAGCTCCAGAACCAACCACAATCATTTTCTTAGGCTGTTTCTTTAAAGTCATAGCTTGTCTATAACCTATAACTTTTTCACCGTCTTGAGGTAAACTAGGTAATTCTCTAGATCGAGCTCCAGTTGCAACAATAATATGGTCTGCACTATATTCTTTACCTTCAACTTCTACTTTTTTGCCAAGTTTTAATTTACCAAAACCATTAATAACATCAATTTTGTTTTTTTTCATTAAAAACTGAACACCTTTACTCATGCCTTCAGCAACATTTCTACTACGGTTTACAACCGCATCAAAATCTTTGTCATATTCTTTTACAGATAATCCGTAATCACTTGCATGCTTTAAGTATTCAAAGACCTGAGCAGATTTTAAAAGTGCTTTTGTCGGAATACATCCCCAGTTAAGGCAAACCCCACCAAGGTTTTCTTTTTCTATAACTGCAGTTTTAAAACCTAATTGAGAAGCTCTAATAGCTGTAACGTAGCCACCAGGACCACTACCAAGTACAATAATATCGTATTTACTCATCGTAATTTTTTTAGTCGTTTTTAACAAGCTACGAATTTACAAAACATAGCTGTAATAATAAATTGAAGTTTCATTTTTATTTGGACGTGATCTAAAGGTCAGACTATCAATGATTGCTCTCTTTGAGGAACTTAAAAAAAGTGTTCTATCCTTTACACAGAAATTAATAAAATTGAGGCCACTAGCTTTTTAATAGTTATGTTTACTTAATGCATTAAATAGAATAACTTGAAATGGCTTTAGAAAAAAATATAGAATATATTTTACATATCATCTGTAAAATGACGACGTTCTTTTTTCTTATTAAATTTATCTTCATTGTAAGATGAAGATTGTCCCTTTGCAATAGATAACGATTGCCAGTCTTCATTTTTTATAATTGTCCCTATATAGGCAATTTGTCCAACATGGTAGGAGTAATGTGCTATCTGCCTATTTATAGCTTCTGTTATAGTATGTCCTTGATTTCGTATGTAGATTATACGTTCTAAATCGTTTTCAGATAATGGTTTTATAGCATCAAATAGACAATTCCAACCTTTACTCCAAGCTAATAATAGGTCTTTTTTAGAGGTAAAAGTATTTTCAAACTCTAAATCTCGATGCCTCCATTCTTTTTCACCATCTTCTGTTAAAAAATTTGTCCAGCGAGATAACATATTTCCAACAAGGTGTTTTGTAATTATCGCAATTGAGTTAGAATAGCTATTGGGTTTAAAACTTAATTCGTCGAAAGTTAATTGATTAAGGGTCTTGTCTCCAAGGCTTTTATAATATTCAAATTGTTTTTCTATACTTGTTAAATAACTATTCATCTGCTTTATCAAAAGTAACACTAATAGAGTTTACACAATAACGTGTTCCAGTTTCTGTTGGACCATCGTTAAAGACATGTCCTAAATGTCCACCACAATTAGAACAAACAATTTCTGTTCTAATCATACCATGAGATTTATCTAAAACATATTTTACTGTCCCTTTTATTGATTCGTCAAAACTAGGCCAACCACAATGTGCATCAAACTTACTAGAACTTTCAAATAGCTGTTGATTACACCCAGCGCATTTATATGTGCCTTCTTCAAAATGAAGATTATATTTACCTGTATGTGGTCTTTCGGTTCCTTTTTCTCTTAAAATTAGATACTCTTCTTCCGTAAGTTGCTCTTTCCACTCTTTCTCGGATTTCTTAATATTGTAATTACTCATCTTTTTTTGGAATAAATTCTAAGGCAGCTCCATTAATACAATGTCTCTTACCTGTTGTATTTCTTGGTCCATCATTAAAAATATGTCCTAAATGTCCTCCACAAGTAGCACAATGTTCTTCGGTGCGAGCATGTCCAATTTTATAATCGGTAGAATATGCTACATTTCCTTTTATTTCTCTATCAAAACTTGGCCACCCTGTACCAGAATCGAACTTATGGTCACTTTTAAACAAAGGAGTTTGACAACCTGCACAGACATAAGTGCCTTCTTTGTAGTTTTGATTTAAAGTACTAGTATGTGGTCTTTCTGTTCCTGCTTCTCTAAGGACATAGTATGCTTTTTGGGATAACTCTTTTTTCCACTGTTCTTTGGTTTTAGTAACTTTATAAACTTTGGCTTTCTTTGCTTTATCTTGAGAGTTTCCTTGACAGTTAAATAATAGCATTGCAAATGCTAATAATGCTAATTTTTTCATATGTAGTAAAGTTATTTTAAATAATTAATTTATAACCATTCTGTCGATAAAACATATAAATATTAACATTGTGATAATTTATTTTAATGTATTTGATAGAAGAAATGTGTTTTTTGTCGATTTTAATGCTGTCATTATTAATAGCAATGGCATCATTGTTGTATAACTTTTTGTAAATTTATAATTCATAAAAAACCATTTTATCATAATGAAATTTAAATCAGGCATAATTACGATATTAACACTTATAATGTTTTTATCGTGTGCGACAAACCCTTTTACAGGAAAGAAAACATTAGCTTTCGTTCCTAATTCACAATTATTTCCAACTTCTTTTGCTCAATACAATCAGTTTTTAGGTGAAAATAAAGTTATTAGTGGTACTGCAGAAGCGCAAATGATAACAAGAGTAGGACAGCGAATTGCTGTTGCTGCAGAGCGTTGGTTAAATGCAAATGGATATCAAGGATATTTAAAAGATTACAAATGGGAATACAATTTAGTAAATGATAAAACTATTAACGCTTGGTGTATGCCAGGTGGGAAAATTGTATTTTATACAGGTATTTTGCCAGTGGCCGAAAACGAAGCAGCTATTGCTGCAATTATGGGGCATGAGGTGGCTCATGCATTAGCAAATCATGGGCAACAGCGTATGAGTGCAGGTTTAGCACAACAACTTGGTGCAGTAGCTGGGAATATAGCTATTAAAGATCCTAAAAAAGCCGCTATATTTAATCAAGCCTATGGTGTAGGGACTCAAGTAGGAGGGATGTTACCTTTTAGTAGAAGTCATGAAACTGAGGCAGACAAAATAGGTTTATACCTTACTGCTATTGCTGGATATAACCCAGATGAAGCTGCTAACTTATGGAGAAGAATGGGAAAAGCTAGTGGGGGACAAGCACCGCCAGAATTTTTAAGTACACACCCAGCAACTCAAACGCGTATAGAAAATTTAACAGCTTTAGCGCCAGAAGCTATAGCTGAAGCAAAAAAGTTTGGAGTGCAATCTTTTAGGTCAATAAATAAATTTTAATATATAGTTAACAAATAAATACTTATTTTCGAAGCCACTCCATTAAAGAGTGGCTTTTTTATTATGGCAAAACTTGAGAAAGGAAGTAAAAAATTATTGAATGCTTGGGCGTTTTACGATTGGGCTAATTCTGTATATACACTAACAATTACATCTTCTTTATTTCCAATATTTTATTCGGCACTATTTTTAACAAGAGTAAATGCATCAGATGAGAAAATAGTTAATGCTTTTGGTATGGAATTTAAAAGTACTGCCCTTATAACGTTTGTTACTGCTTTTACATTTTTGGTTGTTGCTTTTACATCTCCATTATTATCGGGTATTGCAGATTATGTTGGAAATAAAAAGAACTTTATGAAGTTTTTCTGTTACTTAGGAGGACTTGGCTGTATAGGCTTATATTTTTTTGGTATAGAGTCTAGTGAAATATATTATAGTTTATTATTCTATTTTATGGGATTAATAGGGTATTGGGGGAGTTTAGTATTTTACAACTCCTATTTACCAGATATTGCTTATCCAGAGCAACAAGATAGTATTAGCGCTAAAGGTTTTTCTATGGGATACATTGGAAGTGTTATTTTATTAATTATCAATTTAGCTATGGTTATGTTCCCTGATGTTTTTGGTTTTTGGGATGGTCAAGGAGGTGAAGAAGCTAAAGATATTGCTTCTATTAAGGCTATGAGATATTCGTTTATTACTGTAGGGTTATGGTGGATAGGGTTTAGTCAATATTCCTTCTATATATTACCGCAAGGAGTATCTACAGGTCATAAGGTTACTAAAGATGTAGTTTTTAATGGTTTTAAAGAATTAAAACTAGTTTGGAATGAATTATTATTAAATTTAAGATTAAAACGATACTTATTAGCTTTTTTTGTGTTTAGCATGGCAGTACAAACCATTATGTTAGTTGCTGTTTATTTTGGAGAGGAAGAGATTGCTTGGGCAAGTTCTAGTGAAAAAACCACAGGATTAATTATTAGTATTTTAGTAATTCAGGTTGTTGCTATATTAGGAGCTTACTTAACTTCTAAAAGTTCATCGAAATTTGGAAATATTAAAACACTAATTGTTATTAATGCTATATGGATGGGGCTTTGTTTTTGGGGGTATTTTGTAGAAACACCCATACAATTTTATGCAACAGCTGGGGTTGTTGGATTAGTTATGGGAGGAATTCAATCCTTGGCGAGATCTACCTATTCTAAATTTTTACCAGATACAGAAGATACTACATCTTACTTTAGTTTTTTTGATGTTGCCGAAAAAATAGGTATAGTAATAGGGATGGTTATTTTTGGTTCTATAGATCAAATAACTGGAAGTATGCGTAATGCTTTTTTGTGTTTATTTGTATTCTTTTTAGTAGGTATAGTCTTACTATTTAGAGTCCCTAAAAAGGAAATACTTAATTAATGTTAAAATTTACTATGTTTGTATAAAATCAATTTAACCTATTTAATATGAGAAAAATAATACCATTTTTATCGCTTTTTATTTTATTATCAGCATTTACATGTGAGAATGAACCTTTAGAAGGAGATTTAATAGAAGCGACAGTTACTCAGGAAAATAATAATGATTCTAATGATAACGATAATGGAAATGATGATAACAACAATAATAATAATAATAATGAAGCTTCATTAATAGGGGAGTGGACAGCAACATCTTTTTCTGCAAATGTTACTTCTACAACTTCAGCAAATGGTATGGATAATGTTGTAGAAATATCTATTACAGGAATGAATTTAGGTTATAACCTAGTTTTTGCAGAAAGTACCTATACAACAAATGGTAACTATGATGCAGAATATACAACTGTAATTAACGGACAGAATAATGCTTCTGGTTCAGATTCATATACAGGTGTAATGGGGTCAGGGAACTATTCAACTAATGGAAACATGATGACTATTGATGGTTCTTTTTTTGAGCTTTCTGTAAACGGAGTAGACACCTCTTCTTTAGGAGGTGAGCAAACTACAGCTTACGAATTGAGTGCAGATGGACAAACGCTTACATTTAATCAAAATGAAACAGAAACAAATAATACAGGAGGTGTAGATGTTACTACAAACATTGTATCTACATCTGTTTGGCAAAAAATATAACTAGTAAATTTATTTACTAAAAAGAGGCTGTTATAAATTATTTATAATAGCCTCTTTTTTTAGTTTAAGTAAAATATTTTAATATAAATGCCAATTTCCTTCTTTATAATATGTATATAATTTTGGAGAAAATATAGTGTTTATTTTTATATCTGTAGTGTCAGTTAATGGTTTTCCAAAAGAAGTTATTTGACTTATTGCGTTATTGTTAAACCATTTTAAAGGTAGGTTTGAAACATCTATTTGTGCTAATTGTTGTTTAGTAATATTTTGTTTAGTTCCTATAATCCATCCCCATTCACCTAAAGTTAAAATTTGATTGTGTAGAGGTAAGGTTTTAAAACCTGCAGCTCGTAATGTTTTCTCAATACAATAAAAGGCTTTGGTTGCATAATATGGACTACCAGATTGTGTGATTAAAATACCGTTATCTGATAATTTTGATTTGCAGATGTAATAGAATTCTTTAGTATATAGTTTATTCAAATCTACATTATTTGGGTCTGGTAAATCTATAAAAATAGCATCGTAAATGTCGTTACTATCTTCTAAAAAAATAAAAGCATCTTTGGCTACTGTTGTTAACTTTTTATTAGTCATAGATCCTTTGTTTAAATCTGTAAAGATAGAATTGTGTTTACCTAAGTTTAACATTTCGGCATCTAGATCTACTAATGTTACATTTTCAATAGTATTATATTTAAAAAGCTCTCTAGCTATACAACCATCTCCTCCTCCTAAAATTAATATGTTTGATTTTTTATTAATTAAATTCATTGGTAAGTGTACCATAGGTTCATGATACATAAATTCATCAAAAGAAGACAATTGTTGATTACCATTAATATATAACGAATGCCAATTTTGCCATTTAGTAATTACAATTTTTTGATATTTAGTTTGCTTACTGTAAACTATTTTGTCTTTGTATTTTACTTGCTCTCCAAACTTAACGATTGGTTCTGCAAAAAAGAGTCCTGTTGATATACCTCCAGTTACAATTATATAAATAATGGTTAAGATGCGTTGTGCCTTTTTTGAAATAGATTCTTTTAATACTAGGAATAGCCAAAAAGAAACTCCTAAATTTAATATACCTAATAGAAAAGGTGTATAGGTTAAACCTAAATACGGGAGGCCCACGAAAGCAAAGAATAGTCCACCTATCAAGCTTCCGAAATAATCTTTTTCTAAAATATTAGAAATGTTTATTCTTAACTCTTCAAAATCATCATTTATTCTAGTTGCTAATGGAATTTCTAAGCCAATTAGTACTCCAATTAATATGGATAATAAATAGATTATTAACCAAGATAAATCTGTGACTCCATATATAATGTAGGAGATTAAAGCAGAGAAAGAAACTAAAACAGATAGGGTAAGCTCTGTAGTTATAAAATATAAAACTACATTTTTTGTTAGCGATTTACTTAATCTACTACCAAGTCCCATAGCAAAAAGCATAATAGAGACTATTAATGTAAATTGCAAAATAGCATTACCTATAAAATAGGAGGCAAGTGTAGACAGAATATATTCTGCTACAATACCACTTATTCCTGTTGCAAATAAAGCTACTTTTAAAGTTAGCGATTTTTGTTTTTTAGTGTATTTCAAAATATTTATTTTCCAGTTCCACCAGATCTAGATCGTGTAGAAGAGCCGCTACTATATCTAGAAGAGCTTCTTGAGGTTTTTTTATTTAAATTATTCCAACGGCTGCTGTTTTGTGTTCTTCTAGAAAAAAACGAAGGCCTTATTTTTTTCTGATAATTGCTTCTGGTACCGTATGCATAAGAATTATTAGAAGTATTCCTTCCATAATAGTTTTGTCCTCTACTATTATATGTTCTGTAGCTATTATAATCGTTTCTGTAAGTGCTTCTGCGTGTACCTAACCAATACCAAAAGAATGGGCTTGTTGAATGCGTTCTCCAACGTCTATGTGAGTTAGAATTCTGTGTTTTAGTAGAATCTTTACTAGTTTCTTCCCATTCTCCATGTTTCTCGTTTCCTATAGCCCAGCCAAACCCTACAGGCTGAGCTGTAAATGAGGTTTTACCATTGTGTCTAGATATAATTTCCATACCTAAATCATTTTGATGTTTTTGAAAAAAGGTTTTGTTTACAGATTGCCAACCTTTAGAGGTTGTGTGTAGAGAATCGCCTTTTAATTCTAGAACTTTATATTTATGTCTATGGTCTAAAACATTATTGTCTTCTTTTATGCTCATATCGTCTAGAACTAAAGAAAAATCGTTTGTAGGTATAGATTTTCTAATAGCTTCAGATGGTTCTTGAGCTACTTGCTTAGATTTTTTTTCTGTATTTCCGCAAGAAAATAGTATTAAGGGTAGTGTAGCTAGTAGAATTCGCTTTATCATATTAATTGGCTTTTATATTCTTAATTTTTTTTACTTTTATTTCTTTACCTAAAAAAGCTTCATAGGTACCGTCATCCCATTTCTCTATTGTTAAAATATTATCTTTATGATAAAACATAAAGGATTCAAGGGTTTCTCTTCTGGTAAATGTATTAGGGTTTTTGTATTGCCCTGTGTATGTTTCTTCTAATTGGTATTCTTTATCTTCGAAATAAATAGTTCCTTCTGTAATTGCATCTATTAAAAAAGCCTCATCAATAGCTATATCTTTACTATAAATTACTTCGTAATCTCCTTTTATGTATTCTACTTCTAGGTATGCTTTTTTATCAGACGATTGTAGGGTATACTCTATACTGGAATTATCCATATCCCAATTATATTCACCAACCTCTACGATTTTCCAATCGGTTTTAAATAGCGTTAAAGTATAGTCTAGCTTTAACTTATGTAGAGGGTAATTTTCTTTATTACTGTTTCCAAACATATTTATTGTATTTCTTTATTACAATGTGGACAGATACATTTATCTGTAGATTTTACTTTTCTAATTTCATCGATATAGGCAGAGCTTATTATTCCAGTTGGTAATGCAACAAATCCAATACCTAATAGAGCTATAATAGCACTCATAAGCTTCCCTAAACCAGTAATTGGATAAATATCTCCATAGCCAACTGTTGTTAGTGTTGCAACAGCCCACCACATTGCTTCTCCTATATTTTGAAACGCATCAGGTTGTGCCTCATTCTCTATGTTATACATTACGGTTGATGCTAAAATGAGTAGTATAAATACTAAAAATACTGTAACCATAATTTCATTTTTTGTATTCTTAATTACTGAACGTATAATGCTTAATGATTTAAAGTGTCTGTTCAATTTTAAAATTCGTAGTAAACGCAGTAATCGTAATACTCTTATAACTCTTAAATCTATTTTAAATAAAAAGGGTAGATAAAAGGGTAGTATTGATGCTAAATCTATAATGCCAATAAAAGAAGTAATGTATTTTAATCTTGCTTTTGCTTTAGATAATTGCGGATAAATTAAATCTGCTATCCATATTCTAATACTATATTCTATAGAGAATATAATAATAGAAAAAAACTCTAAATAAGTAAAAAACACATGATATTGCGAATAAATAGTATTATACGATTCTAATATTATAGCAATAACATTAATAATGATAAGGGCAGATATGAAATGTTCTATAATAACATCTCCAAGAGTATTACCTCTCTCATCATCAAAATATAAAGCAACTTTTTTCTTAAAACTCATAGTTTAACTTTCATTTTTTCTAAAAAGCCTCTGTTTGATGACTGTTCTTCTATTCGCTTAGCTTTAAATTGTTCTTTTAGCCATAAAATACCTTCTTTTAAATCTGAAGCATGATTGCATGTGAAAAAATCTAATGCTACATATTTATGTTCTGGCCATGTATGTATTGCAATGTGACTTTCCTTAATTACAATAACACCACTAACACCTATTGGCGAAAATTCATGAATAGTAGTATTAACTATAGTTAAATTCATGATATTAGCAGCTTTTTCAAGAATTTCTTTTATAGTAGGAGCTTTATTTATAATCTCTGGATCGCAATCGTAATAATCTATTGTAGTTTGTTGGCCTAAGCTTTTTTCCATGTTTCAAATATATGGTTTTCTATAGTTATTTTTAATTTGGGAATTTGGTGTTTCTTATAACTGTATTGATAAAGTTTTCATTATTTAATTTAATAGATAATAAATCTGCCAGATTTGAAGTAAGTTTACTGGCAATGTCTTCATTTTTAATAAAATAGGTCGTTTCGTACCATGAGGCATTATCATTATAAATAATGATTTTAAACGTTTCTTTACTGTTTTCCTTATCTATAAAAGAAAAGCATTTGTAACTTATAGCATGTTTATTACATAACTCCATAAAAGAACTATAAGCAATAGCTCTAGGTTGTTTTGCTAGTCTAGGCTTATAGCGACAGAAAGGACTAAGTCTTAAAGGATCTTCCTTTTCTAACATAATTGTATCTATAAAAATATCCCTAGAGATTTGTGGTTTAAACGGTAGCATATTATGATTAATAAAGTATAGCAAAATATAAGACATAAAAAAACGCTATTCGTTACAGAATAGCGTTTTATATTTATTTAAGACTTAAAATATTATCCATCAATATCTCCAGATCCAGTTACTTTAGTGTCTTTTTTTTCTGGATTTCCTTTGTAATCGATATCTCCAGATCCTGTTACACGAGCTTTTAAGCTTTTAGTAGAAACAACTTCTGCTCCTCCAGATCCTGTTACTTTAGCTTCTGTATTTTTTGCTTGTAAGTAAAATCCATGGAAGTCTCCAGAACCAGTTACTGTGGCAGATAGATTTGTAGTGTGCCCTTTTAATGTAATATCTCCAGATCCAGAAACACCTGCAGAAACATCTGTGGCATTTACATCTAATGTTACATCTCCAGAACCAGCCAATCTTACTTCAAATTTTTTAGCATCTATAGTATCTTTAGTTATTACATCACCAGAACCTGCAAGAGATATTTTTTCTATGTCTTGAAAAGGAACAGTAATTTTTATTTGCTTATTCCATCCTGTTTTTAGTGTATATCCCTTTTTGGTTTTAATAACTAAAGTATTATTTTTAACTTCTGTAATAATATATTCTAGCAAGTTAGAGTCTCCTTCAAGAGTTAAATTACCTTCTGTACCTTTTTCAAAAATAAAATCCATAGACCCTGCACATTTCACGGCATCATAATCTGAGGTGTTTCGTGTTATTTTTGTGGTGTTTCCGTTACCTTTTATTTTTTTGCTTCCCCATTGTGCTTGTGCAAATGATACAAATAGTAAAGCAGCGATTAAAAGAGTTAATTGTTTTAAAGTTTTCATAATGTATTGATTTTGATTGATTATTAATTATTGTCTATTTAAAGTAATGCTTCCGAACTCAGAATTTATTTTCATTAAGTTACCAGAGCTTTGCGATTTATGATATCCAGAATAGTTTCTAGATGTAGATCTTACATTTTTATTTGTAAACTCTAAATCGTCATCATTATCTTTTAGCGAACCATATTGTAAATCGATATCAAAATTGAAAGCATATTCGCTATCATATCCTATTTTAATACCAACGTAGTCTGAGTTTATAGTAACATTTTGTGCATTTTTTGTAAGCCTATCCACTCGTATAGAACCATAATCTGCAATAATAGATAAGTTTTTATATATGTCACCAAGTCTTACAGTGAGGTAGCTTCCTTTTCCTTCTATATTATTTACTTTATCTATAGTTAAAGCTCCATAATCGCAATTATAATTTACATCTTCTGCTATTTCAATTTTAGATTTTGTGTAATCTGCAACTAAATCTATTTTGTTAGCTTTAGAGATTGTAAAACCACTATAGTCTGCATTTATTTTTGCGCTTTTAATATATTCGAAAAAACAATTATTTGTGTAATCGAAAGTAATTCTGTTATTATCTCCCAATAGTTCCTTTGTTGTAATTTTTCCGTAATCGCAATTTATAATAGCTTTACCTTCTAGTTTTGCTAAATTTATAGATCCATAATCATTACTTAAATCTACATTATTAGTTACAGGCATTTTAACTATGTAATTGATTGACATGTTTACATTATCATTTTTACCCCATTTCCACCAAGATTTAGATTTGTTTTTGTTGAAAATAGTTTTTGCAGAAACCATGTTATAAGATTCATTAAAATCTACAGTAATTTCATCTAATTTTTTCTGAACCTTTTCTTCATTTTTACCGCTTGTAGTTATTTTTATTTCAAATTCAATTCGGTTTTCATTCCAAGTAATTACATTTAAATTACCATAACTATTATTAACTTTCAATGTTGCGTTTGAACTAACATCAAATTGTTTTGTAATCGTTTTCTCCTTTTTATATTTGTTTTTATCATGATTGGCAAATAAAACCAAAGGCAATAAAAGTAAAATTAAGGCTATATTATATTGTGTTGCTCGTTTCATCGATACGTTGTTTTATTATTTTTATTTCTTCTATACTTTGTAATACTGTTTTTAATAAATCTACTCTGTTTAAGAAATTATTAATCATAGCATGAATAACTCGTTTGTCGTTGCCACTTTCTGTTAAATCTACTTTTAGTAATTGGTATTCTTCTTCAAGAACTTCCATTTGGGACATGGCATCCGCTATAAGTGATTCTGTTTCTGGTGTTCGTTCTTTTTTTACTTTGCTTAATTCTTCTTCTATAACTGAACTAAAGAAGTTCTGTGTATTTGCCATTTCAGGTGATACACTTGCTAAATCTTTAATTTCACTTTCTGTTGTATTTATAGAAAAAGTAAAAGTTATAATTAACGCAATAGTAGCAGCAATACCAATAAAAGGTTTCCATAAACTTCGCTTAAGTTTGGTTGTTTTTATAGGTCTTTCTTTATTAGCTTTTAGTTTTTCTAAAAAGCGATTTTCATGCCCATTATTAGGCGTTTCTATATCAAAATCGCTTTGTAGGTTTTCAAAAAGATGATTCAAATTATCTTTATTCATTTATAATTATATTTTATTATCCAACTAAGGACTGTATTTTTAACCTTAAGCTATCTTTAGCTCTAGATATTGTTGTTCTGCAATTAGCATAAGAAATAGACATGATTTCACTTATTTCTTCGTAATCGTAACCTTCAATTAAATGTAAAGTCAAAGCAACTCTGTAATTGTCTTTAAGCATGTTCATGGTTTCTAACACTTGTTTTGCTTTTAAATTAGTAAACTCATGATCGCTTGAAATCCCATCGTTATCTTCAACTTTATATAACACATCGTCAAGTGGCACTTCATTGTATTTATTACTTTTATTATAGTGATGAATACTTTTGTTTATAACGATACGCTTTAGCCAAGCTCCAAAAGTTTTAATGTCTTTTAAAGAATCCAGTTTTGTGAAGGCCAACAAAAAGGCATCTTGCATTACATCTTCTGCTTCAAAGCTATCTTTTACAATTCGATATGCTGTATTGTACATGGCTTTGTAATACCTATTATAAATTTCCAATTGCGCGAATTGGTCATTGGATTTACAAAGCTTTATTAGCTGTTCGATATTGTAATTGGTTAGTGTCAAAAAAAACAAATTGTTGTAATAAAGAGTTAAGTTACTATTCTTTGTTACAGTTCGGTGAGTTTTTTTTTGAATTTTTAGACTTAAATAAGAAAATATGTGGTTTAGTTAGTTGGTTTTTAGTAGTTTATTTGTTTTTAAGATGTTTTTTATTGATGTATAAATATAGTTCTCATTTTATAATTGGCATATTAATTGACTTTTAGGAATAGATGTAAGTATACTGATTATATATAATTATTTGTTAATCAGTGTTTTTGCGCTTAAATAGTATTAATTTTGCAAATATAACATTGCGTCATACCTATAAGTTTAATGACACAATGACTTAAAAATACATATGAAAAAATCTAATTTTATTAGTCTTGACAGTTTGTCATCACAGGATTTTGATGAAAATTCAGAACTAATCCCCTTAATGACCCCAGAAGACGAAGAAGAAATAAATAATGAGCAGTTACCAGAAACTTTACCAATACTATCTTTACGTAATACGGTACTGTTTCCTGGAGTTGTGATACCAATTACTGCTGGTAGAGATAAATCAATCAAATTAATTAACGATGCTAATAATGGTAGTAAAGTTATTGGGGTAGTCTCGCAAAAAGATGAAGAAATTGAAGACCCTAAAGCAGAAGATATTTATCCAGTTGGAACTGTAGCTAGAATTTTAAAGGTTTTAAAAATGCCTGATGGAAATACAACTGTTATTATCCAAGGAAAAAAACGTTTTGGAATAAATCAAGTTGTTACTGAAGAACCATATATAACTGCTACTATTAGTGAAGTTCCAGAAGCTAGACCAGCTAGAAAGAATAAAGAGTTTAATGCTATAACAGAATCTATTAAAGAATTAGCATTGCAAATTATAAAGGATAGCCCAAGTATTCCTAGTGAAGCCTCTTTTGCAATAAAAAATATTGAAAGCGACTCGTTTTTAATAAATTTTGTATCTTCTAATATGAATCTTTCTGTTGAAGAAAAGCAGTCTCTATTAGAAACTAATGATTTAAAAGAACGGGCACTTAAAACATTAAAGTTTATGAATATTGAGCGCCAGAAACTGGAGCTTAAAAATGATATTCAATCTAAGGTTCATAATGATATGAACCAGCAGCAAAGAGAATATTTTTTACACCAACAAATGAAAACCATTCAAGAAGAACTTGGAGGAGTTAGTAATGAGCAGGAGTTAGAGGATATGAGAGTGCGTGCTAAAAATAAAAAATGGAATGAAAAGGTTGCAAAACATTTTGAAAAAGAATTAGCAAAAATGCAACGCATGAATCCTCAAGTTGCAGAGTATTCTATACAGCGTAATTACCTTGATTTATTTTTAGACTTACCATGGAATGAGTTTAGTGAAGATAAATTCGATTTAAAACGTGCTAAGAAAATATTAGACAGAGATCATTACGGGTTAGATGATGTTAAAAAACGTATTATAGAATACTTAGCAGTATTGAAGTTACGTAATGACATGAAATCCCCTATTCTATGTCTATACGGGCCTCCTGGTGTTGGTAAAACCTCTTTAGGAAAATCTATAGCAGAAGCGTTAGGTAGAGAATATGTACGTATATCTTTGGGAGGATTAAGAGATGAAGCTGAGATAAGAGGACATCGTAAAACATACATTGGAGCTATGCCTGGGAGAATTCTTCAAAGTCTAAAAAAAGCAGGAACATCGAACCCTGTATTTGTTTTAGATGAAATAGATAAGTTGTCTAATTCTAATCAAGGAGATCCATCGTCTGCAATGTTAGAAGTATTAGATCCTGAGCAAAACAGTGAGTTCTATGATAACTTTTTAGAAATGGGATACGATTTATCAAAAGTAATGTTTATAGCTACATCTAATAGTTTAAATACTATTCAGCCTGCATTAAGAGATCGTATGGAAATTATAAATGTTACAGGTTATACTATTGAAGAAAAAGTAGAAATAGGAAAACGCCACCTATTACCAAAACAATTGGTAGAGCATGGGTTAACAGACAAAGATTTAAAAGTAGCAAAACCGCAATTAGAAAAAATTGTTGAAGGCTATACAAGAGAATCTGGTGTTAGAGGATTAGAGAAACAAATTGCAAAAACGGTACGTTATGCTGCTAAGAATATTGCAATGGCAGAAGATTACAATATTAAAATTTCTAATGAAGATATTGTAGAAATACTAGGAGGTCCAAAATTAGAGCGAGATAAATATGAAAATAATGATGTAGCAGGTGTTGTTACAGGCTTAGCATGGACTAGAGTAGGAGGAGATATCTTATTTATAGAATCTATTTTATCTAAAGGAAAAGGAACACTATCTATAACTGGTAACTTAGGTAAGGTTATGAAAGAGTCTTCTACTATTGCTATGGAATATATAAAAGCAAATGCAGATGAGTTTGGGATAAAACCCGAAGTTTTCGAAAAGTATAATGTACATATTCACGTACCAGAAGGAGCGACTCCTAAAGATGGTCCAAGTGCAGGTGTAACTATGTTAACATCTTTAGTATCTTTATTTACACAACGTAAGGTAAAGAAAAGTTTGGCTATGACAGGAGAGATTACTTTAAGAGGAAAAGTGTTGCCAGTAGGAGGGATTAAAGAGAAAATATTAGCAGCAAAGCGTGCTCGTATTAAAGAGATTTTATTATGTGAAGATAATAGGAGGGATATTGAAGAAATTAAACCAGAATATTTAAAAGGGTTAAAGTTTCACTATGTAAGCGATATGAAAGATGTTATAGATATTGCTGTTACTAAGCAAAAAGTAAAGAATGCAAAGAAATTATAATAGACTTAAAAGAGTGGCTACAGTTTTAGCCTTTTTTGTCTCTATTTTTATATACTCTCAGGAAGACGATAGTTTTACCGATGTTATAATAGATGGTAAACCTGCAAAATTATCTATGTCTACTGGAGAATATAAATTTGTAGAAGGAAAAGTAGAAAAAGTTAAAACTGAAACCACTTCTATTTCTCCCAAAACTAAAATACAGTCTACTGTAAATAAAAACAATAAATTGCACATAGTTCAAGAAGGAGAGACCTTTTATGCTATTTCTAAACATTACGGTATAAGTATAGCTCATATTAAAGAGCTTAATGGAATAAAAACAAATACATTAAGGATAGGACAAAATTTAAAAATAGGTTATGTTAATAGATCAACAAAAACTGAGTCAAATTTCTGGATAGTAAAAAAAGGAGAAACTCTTTATAGTATTGCTAAAGCAAATGGTATAACAGTTTCAGAATTAAAAACACTAAATAATTTAGAAACTAATATTATTAAAGTTGGAGAGCAATTAATCTTAAGATAAAAACGTAAAAAACGGCTGTTAAAAAAATAAAAATAACTTCTAGTCGTTCTAAAATAGATTTAGTTACTTTGCAACTTTATGATTAAAAAAATCGCCCTATTTATTTGCCTTATATACAGCTCCCTTTGTTTGGCACAACTTGGAGGGCAATCTACATATCAATTTTTAAACTTAGTATCCTCTCCAAGACAAGCTGCATTAGGAGGTAAAGTATTAACTAATGTGGATTACGATGTTACACAAGCATTATATAATCCTTCTACAATTAATGTAGAGATGGATAATCAATTAGCATTAAACTATTCTAGTTATTTAGGAGGTATATCTTATGGAACAGCAGCTTATGCATATACATGGGATAGAAGACATCAAACGTTTCATGCTGGAATGACATATGTAGATTATGGTACATTTGAAGGTTATGATGAAAATGGTGTTGCGACTTCTCCGTTTACAGGAAAAGAAGCCGCCTTATCTTTTGGTTATGCTTTACAAATAGGCTATTCAGATTTTTATGGAGGAGCAAACGTTAAATTAATAACATCAACATTAGAGCAATATAGTTCATTAGGTATTGCTACAGATTTAGCCTTACTATATATAGATGAAGATTTAGAGTTTCAAGGAACTTTAGTTGTAAGAAACATAGGTACGCAAATAACTACATATGCAGGAAGGCAAGAATCGCTACCATTGGAAATAAATATAGGGTTATCTCAAACTCTAGAAAATATACCACTGCGTTGGCATTTAACATTCGAAAATTTGCAACAATGGCCAATAGCAAAACCTAACCCTGCAAGAGCATTAACAGATTTAGAAGGTAATCAAACTCAAGAAAAGGTAGGCTTTTTAGGAAATGTAATTCGTCATACTATTCTAGGAGCAGAATTATTTCCAGATAAAGGGTTTAATTTAAGGCTAGGTTATAATTTTAGGCGTGCAGAAGAGTTGCGTATAGAAGATCAGAGAAACTTTTCGGGTTTATCTGCTGGTTTTTCTATAAAGTTAAACAAAATGCGTTTTAGTTATACACATGCTAAATATAGTGGAGCAGCTAATTCTAGTTTCTTTGGCTTGCAAATAGATTTAAGATAATTCTTCCTCAAATTGTAAATAACTTGATTAAATCAATGATATCTTTTAAAGGTATTATACTTATTTTTGTGCCATAAAGAACGATATGCATAACATTACCATAGCCATAGATGGTTTTTCTTCTACAGGAAAAAGCACCATAGCAAAACAATTAGCAAAACATTTAGGATATATATACGTAGATACAGGAGCCATGTACCGTGCTGTAGCACTTTTTACAATGAGAAATGGTTTTATAAATAATGAACATTTTGATGTTTTAGCGTTAGTTTCTAAACTTAATGAAGTGAACGTAAGCTTTATGTTTAATCCCGAAATAGGTTATGCCGAAGTCTATTTAAATGGAGAAAACATAGAGAAAGAAATTCGTACACTGCAAGTGTCTAGTTTTGTAAGTAAAGTAGCAGCGATACCAGAAGTACGATACCAACTGGTAAAACAGCAACAGCAAATGGGAAAAGACAAAGGTGTAGTAATGGATGGAAGAGATATTGGAACAGTGGTGTTTCCATACGCAGAGTTGAAATTATTTATGACGGCTTCAGCAGAAAAAAGAGCACAAAGACGTTACGATGAGTTGATAGGTAGAGGAGATAAGGTTACCTACGAAGATGTTTTAAGAAATGTACAAGAGCGTGATTATATAGATACGCATAGAGAAGATTCCCCATTAGTAAAAGCTGATGACGCTATAGAAATTGATAATTCAGATTTAACTTTACAAACCCAATTTGAAAAAGTTTTAACTTTAACTGAACAAACTTTAGATCGTTTAAAATAAGTTTAATACTATTAAGATTATAGACATAAAAAAAGCGAATCTATTTAGATTCGCTTTTTCTTTTATATTGTAATAATATCTTACTATAAGTTTGGGATAACAAGCTCTTGATCTGGATGTATTACATCTGGATTCTTTAAAATATCTGTATTTGCATCAAAAATAGTAGTGTATTTAGACGCGCTTCCATAATAGTGCGCAGCAATCTTTCCTAAAGTTTCTCCACTAGCAACAGTATGTCTGTGGTATATACTTTCATCAGCTACCTTAATATCAGCCATAATATCTGTAGGTTCTTCACCTCCAGCTGTTTTAATAGCATTCCATAGTAGGTTTTTTTCGTATTGTGTATTAGCAGTACCTACTACTTTTAATACACCATTTTCTTCAGATACATCTCCATTTTGGATGTTTAATGCTTCTCCTAAACTAAGTACAGTTTGATACTTTTCTCTAACGCTCATAATAATAAATTTGTTGTTTTTAATGTTATTCTTAATATTTTAAAGATAATAATTAATACTTCAAATTCAATATTTATAAATTTTAAAATAAAAAGAAAATATAATAAACACGATGAAGTGTTGTTTTTTTAAGATGAAAAATATTTTATGATTATATAATGTTAAAAAATTATTCATGAATATGTTTATTAAGTAATTTTTAAATATTCAAAAAGTATTACTAATTAATTGATTCTTGTTAAGAGAAACATGTTTAGGTTAAACTTAATTTAAAAGTATTGTGTTTTGCTTTAATATGTTGATTTGTAATTCTTTAACGTGTTTTTTAAGTTGTGCTATTTTATAAAATTGGATTGTTTAAGATTGTCCGCTTAAGTTTTTTATGATTCTTTTGGTGTAACGAAGTCGGATAAAGTATCTGACACTCATAACATAAAAAATAGTTAAATTATGAAAACACAAAACAACAAACTTGATTTTAAAAAAAGAAGTTTAATAGAATTAAACGACAATCAAATGCTAGACGTTCAAGGAGGTAGTACACCAGCAATAATTGTATCAGCAAATGTATCATCAGCAGGATGTGCAGGTGTATCTGCAGCTGTTGTAGCATGGTTATTCTAGTTTTAAACTTAAAATGTAACATAGTTAAATATTTGAAATTTAACTATGTTACACTTTCTAACGAAAATATTCTTTCGATAAAATATAAATAAGATAAGGTTGGTAAATTCAGAAAAAAAGTAGTATTTTTGCACACCTTTTTAGCGGATTGTAGAAAGATGAAAAGGAATAAACAACATTTAATATTTACCACTTCTGTGTAAAACTGCTTAAACTTTCTAATAAAATACAGAATACAAATTATTATCTGCAATGGCTGACAAAGCAAAACAAGCAGAAGTTGAAGCTAAAGAAGCAACAACAGTAGAAGCTCCAGTAATTTCTGAAGCACAAGCAAATCCTGAAAAATTCTTAGCAGAATTTAACTGGCACAATTACCAAGAAGGAATTGATGAAGTAGAAGATTCTCAATTAAAAGAATTTGAAAAATTAGTATCCGAAAATTTCGTAGATACTTTAAATGATGAAGTTGTAGAAGGAGAAGTAATTCACATTACAGATCGTGATGCTATCATCGACATTAACGCAAAGTCTGAAGGTGTAATCTCATTAAATGAGTTCCGTTACAACCCTAACTTAGCAGTTGGAGACAAAGTAGAAGTATTAATTGATGTTCGCGAAGATGCAACAGGACAATTAGTATTATCTCACAGAAAAGCACGTGTAATTAAAGCATGGGATCGTGTAAATAATGCACATGATACAGGAGAAATCGTTAATGGTTTCGTTAAGTGTAGAACTAAAGGAGGTATGATTGTAGATGTTTTTGGAATTGAAGCATTCTTACCAGGTTCTCAAATAGACGTTAAGCCAATTAGAGATTACGACCAGTATGTAAATAAAACTATGGAATTTAAAGTTGTAAAAATCAACCACGAATTCAAAAACGTAGTAGTATCTCATAAAGCACTTATTGAAGCAGATATTGAAGTACAGAAGAAAGAAATTATCGGTCAATTAGAAAAAGGTCAAGTATTAGAAGGTGTTGTTAAAAACATCACATCTTACGGTGTATTTATCGATCTTGGTGGAGTTGACGGATTAGTTCATATTACAGATTTATCTTGGTCTAGAATTAACCATCCAAATGAGATTGTTGAGTTAGATCAAAAACTTAATGTAGTGATCCTTGATTTTGATGAAAACAAATCAAGAATCCAATTAGGTCTTAAGCAATTAAGTAAGCACCCATGGGATGCATTAGGAGAAGAAGTAAATGTTGGAGATAAAGTAAAAGGTAAAGTAGTTGTAATAGCAGATTACGGTGCATTTATTGAAGTAGCAGAAGGAGTAGAAGGATTAGTACACGTATCTGAAATGTCTTGGTCTACACACTTACGTTCTGCAAACGATTTCGTATCTGTAGGAGATGTTGTAGAAGCACAAGTATTAACTTTAGATAGAGAAGATCGTAAAATGTCATTAGGTATTAAGCAATTATCGCAAGATCCTTGGACAGATATTACTACTAAATACCCAGTAGGTTCTAAACATTCTGGTATAGTACGTAACTTTACAAACTTTGGCGTATTTGTTGAATTAGAAGAAGGTATCGATGGATTAATTTACATCTCAGATTTATCTTGGACTAAGAAAATTAAGCATCCATCTGAGTTCTGTGCAGTTGGAGATAAATTAGAAGTTGTAGTACTTGAGTTAGATGTTGAAGGACGTAAATTATCTTTAGGTCACAAACAAACAACTGAAAACCCTTGGGACAAGTATGAAACTGAGTTTGCATTAGGTACAACACACACAGCAGAAATCGCTGAGGTTGTAGATAAAGGTGCAACTATTGAGTTTAACGAAGATATTGTTGCTTTTGTTCCTTCACGTCACCTTGAAAAAGAAGATGGTAAGAAACTTAAGAAAGGAGAATCTTCAGATTTCAAAATCATTGAATTCAATAAAGAATTTAAGAGAGTAGTAGCATCGCATACTGCAATCTTTAAAGAAGAAGAAATGGCAAATGTAAAAGCTGCTGCTAAAAAGCAAGCTGCTCAAGCTGCAGAAGCAAAACCAACTTTAGGAGATGCTAATGATGCTTTACAAGCGCTTAAAGATAAAATGGATGGGAAAATATAATTATTTCCTATTCTAAGAAAAAAAGCCTCTCGATTTCGAGAGGCTTTTTTTGTTTATAATTGTAACTATTGAAGTTAAACTTTATGTTTCAACTTCTAAATATTTACATTAACTTTGTATACCAAATACGTTTGGAGAAATATGAGTCAAAAAGTGTTACTTAACGCAACCGAGGTAAACATCATTCTACATAGATTGGCTTGTCAACTTATTGAAAATCATAAAGACTTTTCAAATACTGTTTTAATAGGAATTCAACCAAGAGGTAAATTTTTAGCTAATCGTTTGGCAACAATGCTTAAAACTGAGTATGATATTGAAGACTTAAAGTTAGGTCATTTAGATATTACCTTTTATCGTGACGATTTTAGAAGAGGAGAAAAAATATTAGAGGCTAATACCACAGAAATTAATTTTCAAGTAGAAAATAAAAATGTAGTATTTATAGACGATGTATTATATACAGGAAGAAGTATTCGATCGGCTTTAACTGCTATTCAATCTTTTGGAAGACCTAAAGAAATAGAATTATTAACTTTAATAGATAGACGATTTAGTAGGCATTTACCAATACAACCTAATTATAGAGGAAGGCAGGTTGATGCTATTAATAAGGAAAAAGTAAAAGTTAATTGGGTAGAGAATGAAGGAGAGGATTGCGTTTATCTAGTTAATAGTTAATTTACAATAAACACGATAAAGTGTGGTTATTTTTTAACTTCATTAAAATAAAATAATAATAGATTATATTAATTGCTAGCTAACAGCTAGTAAATAACTAAAATAATATGAGCGAGTTAAGTGTAAATCACTTATTGGGAATTAAATACATTCAAGAAAAAGATATTCAGCTTATTTTTGAAACAGCAGATCATTTTAAAGAGGTGATTAACAGACCAATAAAAAAAGTGCCTTCACTTCGAGATATTACAATAGCTAACCTATTCTTCGAAAATTCAACGAGAACCAAACTATCTTTTGAATTGGCAGAAAAAAGGTTATCTGCAGATGTTATTAATTTTTCGGCAGGACAATCTTCTGTAAAAAAAGGAGAAACCTTAATAGATACAGTTAACAATATTCTATCTATGAAGGTAGATATGGTTGTTATGCGTCACCCAAACCCAGGAGCGGGAGTGTTTTTATCTAAACATGTAAATGCAAATATTATAAATGCTGGAGATGGAGCTCACGAGCATCCAACACAGGCCTTATTAGATTCGTATTCTATTAGAGAACGTTTAGGAGATGTAACAGGAAAAAATGTAGTTATAGTTGGTGATATTTTACATAGTAGAGTAGCTTTATCTAACATATATGCATTAAAATTGCAGGGAGCTAATGTTATGGTTTGCGGTCCCCAAACATTAATACCTAAATATATAGATAAATTAGGTGTTACAGTAGAAACTAATTTAAGAAAAGCATTAAATTGGTGCGATGTAGCAAATATGTTACGTGTCCAAAATGAACGTATGGATATTAGTTATTTCCCATCAACAAGAGAGTATACACAACAATTTGGAGTAAATAAAGAATTACTAGATTCTTTAGATAAAGAGATTACTATTATGCACCCTGGGCCAATAAATAGAGGTGTAGAAATAACTAGTGATGTTGCAGATTCTAAACAAGCGATAATTTTAGATCAAGTACAAAATGGTGTTGCAGTTAGGATGGCAGTGATTTATTTATTAGCTTCAAAAATAAAACAGTAGATTATGATTATAGACAAAGACGGAAATATTTCCATTATTACGCAAGAGAAAGCTACTATTATAGAATTGGTAAAAAAAATTGAAGCTTTATACCCAAAATTTGAAAATGATAATATTATTATAAAGCTTGGAGCTTTAGAGCCTGTCAGCACAGAAAATATTGTAGAATTTCTACAAATATCTAACACTCATAGAGGTAATAAATTATCTTTTGTACTTGTAAATTCAAAAATAGACATAGATAAAATACCAGATGAAATAGTTGTAGTACCAACATTAAAAGAAGCGTATGATATTATTGAAATGGAAGAAATGGAACGTGATTTAGGGTTTTAATTTATCCATACATCTAAAACTATATATGAAATTAAATATTTTAGGTTGTTATAGTGCAACTCCTCGTACGTTTACTAACCCAACAGCACAAGTTTTAGAGATAAACAATCACATTTTTTTAATAGATTGTGGAGAAGGTACACAGGTAGAATTACGTAGGCATAAAATTAAGTTTAATCGTATAAAACATATTTTTATATCTCATTTACATGGTGATCACTTTTTTGGACTTGTTGGATTAATTTCTACATTTAGATTATTAACTCGTGAAGCAGATTTACATATATATGCACCAAAAGGTTTAAAAGAGATTATAACATTACAATTAAAAACTTCTAATTCATGGACAAATTACAATTTGTATTTCCATGAATTATCTAGTGTAACTTCCGAAGTTATTTTTGAAGATGATAAAGTAGAAGTGCATACCATTCCTTTAGATCATAGAGTATATACTAATGGGTTTTTATTTAAAGAAAAGGAAGGAGAACGTAAATTAGACATGAATGCTGTTTTAAATGCAGACATTAATGTAGCTTATTACAGGAAGCTAAAACAAGGTGCTGATGTTAAAAATGAAGCCGGAGAGCTTGTAAAAAATGAAACAGTAACAAAACCAGCTGATAAGCCTAAGAGTTATGCCTTTTGTAGCGATACAGCTTATAAAGAAGACATTGTCCCAATAATTAATAAGGTAGATGTATTATATCATGAATCTACTTTTTTAGAGCAGCATGCTAAATTAGGCCCAAAAACTAAACATAGTACAGCAAAAGAAGCTGCTAAAATTGCAAAATTGGCGAATGCTGGTACATTAATACTAGGACATTATTCTACTCGTTACGATAATTTAAATCAATTTAAAATTGAAGCTAATGAGTATTTTGATAATGTATTGTTAGGGGACGATGGTAAAGTTTTTGAGTTTTAATTATTATTTTCCACATACAGCTTAAATTGATTTAATGATTTTAGTACCTTTTTTTTAAAATAAACTATGAAACATTTTGGCTATGCTCTTAATTAATAAACCATTAAATTTTGTGTATTCTATTTCAGTAGAGTAAAGCGTAATATTATCATTAATAGAAGAAAAATTTACTTTCATAGTATTTGTCATATGCTCATATAGAGCAAAAAACTCTTCAGGTAGGTTATTATTAATTATAGTTTCTATGAGTTATAATTTTTCATTTACCATTTTAGATATAGAGCCTTTCTCTCCTTATATTACTACTTATTAAGGATTTAGATTTAAAACCATCTTGACTACTATCTAAAAAAATGGATTGAACGTTATCTATATTAGCATTAATTTAAACAAAGCAAGTAAATTTTATAATGAATTATTTTAAGTTAAAGTTAGTGAAATATTATGGCAAAAATAATTTTAGAATATTGTAAATTGTAGTATGGAAAAAGATTTAGGTAATTATAGGAGGTCTTACGAAAAGGGAGCTTTGTTATTGGAAAATACTCCAAATAATCCAATAGAGTTGTTTAGAAATTGGTTTCTTGAGGTTGATGATAACTTTCCTGAAGACGAAACTAATGCTATGACAATATCTACTATTGGAGTAGATGGTTTCCCAAAAAATAGGGTAGTGTTACTTAAAAAGTATACTCATGAAGGGTTTATTTTTTATACTAATTATGAAAGCGAGAAAGGAAAAGCTATACAAGAGAATCCAAATGTATGTTTATCTTTTTTTTGGGCTGGAGCAGAACGTCAAGTTATTATTAAAGGTAAAGCTGAGAAGATTTTAGAGAATTTAAGTGATGGGTATTTTGAATCTAGACCTAGAGGAAGTCAATTAGGAGCAATAGCTTCTAATCAAAGTGAGATTATAGAAAATAGAGAAGTGTTAGAGTTAAAGTTAAAAGCACTAGAAGAAGAATATAAAGATAAAGAGATCCCAAGGCCAGATTTTTGGGGGGGATTTATCATTAAGCCAGAGGTTATAGAATTTTGGCAAGGAAGACCTAATAGATTGCATGATAGGATACATTATAAATTAAATTCGGATTACGAATGGGTAAAAAATAGATTATCTCCTTAAAATTATACCTTAAAATATAATAATAAAAGCACTTAACATTATCGTTTAAGTGCTTTTTTTTATGTTTAAAGGCTTTTTTTTATGAGTTTAAATTAAATAAAATCGACAAAACGCATTAAATCATGTTAAAAGACATGTTTTTTATCGATTTTAACATTTTTTTAACATTTAACTTCTTTCTGTCTAGGTATATTTGGAAAGCCCCAATCTAATTTTATCAAGTATGAAGTCTTTATTTAACCTATTTTTTGTAGCGTCTTTATTAATTTTTACAACATCATGTTCTTCAGATAGTAGTGATGATATTGCTGCAGAAACAAACCAAAGCCAAAATTTAGTTATACCACAATCTAAGACTATTGAAATTGAAATTATGGAGCTTATTAATGAATATAGAATAAGCGAAGGATTAAATGTTCTAAATAATAATGGAATAATTAAAGCGCAAGCTTATACTCATACAGAATATATGGTAGTTAATGATAATGTGTCTCATGATAATTTTTATGCAAGAAAAACATACTTAATTAATAATGTAGGAGCAGAAGCTGTAACAGAAAATGTAGCTTTTGGCTTTACAAATGCTCAGTCTGTTGTAAATGCTTGGTTAAATAGTGAAGGACATAAACAAAATATTGAAGGAGATTTTACCGATTTTGAAATTTCTGCAGAGCAAAATGCAGATGGTAAATGGTATTTTACTAATATTTTTGTAAAAAAATAAACTCCCTTTTTTTATTCAGTTTCTAATTTTTTATAATCATTTGTTATAATAAATTTTGAGCGTCTATTCTCTTGATGCTCAGCTTCACTACATTTAACTTTGTTTTTACAATGGTTAATTAATTGAGATTCACCATAACCAATTGCGCTTTTAATTCTATGAGTACTTATTCCTCTGGAAAAGATATAATCTCTAGTAGATTTTGCACGTCTATCTGATAGTTTCATATTGTAAGTATCTCTACCACGACTGTCTGTATGAGATTCTATTTTAATAATCATATTCTTATATTCTCTCATTACAGCTACAATGTTTTCCAATTCGTAAGCAGCATCAGGTCGAATATTGGATTTATTAAAATCAAAGAAAATAGGATTTATTACAATTTCATTATCAACAATTAATGGTGTTAAAAATAAATCTATATTAGTTTTATCATTATTAGTTGCAGAAGTTTTAAACTCTTTTAAATCTGGTCTATATGTTGGTCTTTCAGCAATAACTGTATAAGTTTTCTCGCATGAAAGATCTTTAAACTCATAACTACCATCATCATTAGAAGTTATTCTTTCAATAACTTTACCGCCTTCGTCTACAAGCTTTATAACTACTTTAGATAGAGGTTCTAAAGAATTTTTGTTTTTAGCTATTCCATAAACAATTTGTTTACACTCCGTTTTAGTAAAGGCATAAATATCATCTCCTCCTTTTCCTTCTAACCTATTAGAAGAAACATAACCAGATTGAGTATCAGAATCTATATAGAAAGCAAAATCATCATAACCACTATTGTAAGGGGCTCCTAAATTTTTAATTTCAATGTTTTCATCATTGGTTTTTAAAAGATTTGTTTCAAAAACATCATATAAACCAAGGTTTAAATGAGCGTCAGATGAAAAATATAAAGTAGAGTCTTTAGCTACAAAAGGAAAGTTCTCTCTCCCTTCTGTGTTTATTTTGTCACCTAAATTTTCTGGTTCTCCAAAGGACCCATCTGTATTTATAGATACTCTATAAAGATCTGTTTGTCCGTAACCTCCTTCTCTATCAGACGAAAAATATAAAGTTTTTCCATCAGGACTTAAAGCTGGAGAACCTGTAGAAAAATCTTCGCCATTAAAGGGCAGTTCTTCTACATTTGTCCATTCACTATTTTCTTTGTTGGCTCTAAATATTTTAACATTAGATGTTCCTTCTTTATCATATTTTAATTTATCTCGTTTATTTAAGTTAATACGAGTAAAATATAATGTTTTTCCATCATTACTAATAACCAAAGAACCTTCGTGATAATCTGTATTTAAATCACTAGAGTTAATAGTTTTTGGTGTTAGATGATTCTTTTTAGAATTATAATCTTTAATTTCCGATTGGTAAATACTTAAATAAGGTTCTTTATTCCATTGGTAAAGTTTTTTCTCATCAGTTATAGTATCTTTAGATCTAGTAGATGAAAAGTAAAAAATACCATTTTTTTCAAATGCTCCGAAATCAGAATATTGAGAATTTATATCTAAGTTTTCAAACGTAATTGATACTTGTTGTGCAGATTTTAAAATTTCATATTTCTGAATATCAAAAATATCTTGATTTTTAAAGCGTTTATCGTTTTGTTTACGTTCTTTGAATACTTTAGCCCATTTTTCAGCTTCTTCATATTCATTTAAACTTCTTTTGGTTTGTATATACTTGTAAATATATTCAGGATTAACCTTTGGGTATTTTTTTAAAGCTTTCCCGTACCAAATACTGGCAGCTTTAACATTAGAATTATTATAATAACAATCTCCAAGTCTAGTTAATACATGTTCACTACTATCTCCTTTTTTAACTGCATCTAAATATAATTCTGTAGCTTTATAATAAGCATAATCTCTAAAAAAGTTATCTGCGACTTTAGTTTGTGAGCTAACTGTAAGTGCTTTACATATTAATAGAAATAAAATAACTAATTTTTTCATTTTAAAAATATCTTGGTGATTTAACACGTTTATTAAATTCAAATACTTCAAACATGAGTAATATTTCATGAGTACCTCCAGTAAAAGGTCTTAAATCTGTAAGGTAATGCTCGTAAGTATAACCTATTCGCATTTGACGTGATATTTGAAAATCTGTTTGAACTCCTAGAGTAGATGTATCTTGATTATATCTGTAACCTCCACCAATCCAAAATTTTTCATCAAATAATAAAAAATTGGCATTCGCATCGATAGAGATAGGTGCTCCACTGGTTGCTTTAATTAAGAACGAGGGTTTAAATTTTGTTTTTTCACTTAAATCAAAAACATAGCCAGCAGTTAAATAATAACTTAAACGTTCTAACGCTATATAATCCACATTAGGGTCTTGAACGCTTTCATTATAATTAGTGTTTAAAATTCTAGGAGTAGATAAACCTACATACCATTTGTTTGTGTGTAGAAATAAACCAACACCTACATTTGGGTTCCACCTATTACTAAAATTACTAAAAAAAGGATCTGTGTACACAGATTCTTGATCTAAAAAGCCGACAGCATCTAAATTATAATGCGTAAAACCTGCTTTTAATCCAAATGCAAGTTTAGTTTTTTCTCCTGTATTAATTGTGTATGAGAAATCTGCATAGGCATATACAAAGTTTTCAAACCCTAACTCATCATTAATTATTGATAATCCTAAACCTATTTTCTCATTCCTTAAAGGAGTGTTAATAGACAAGGTTTGCGGTGTAGGAGCTCCTTCAAGACCAACCCATTGACTTCTATGTAAGCCAACAATACTTACAGTCTCTCTACTACCAGCATAGGCTGGGTTTATAGAAATTGTATTGAACATGTACTGCGAAAATTGAGGCAGTTGTTGTGCAAAAGCAAATGTTGAGCTTATTAAAATAAAAGCTAATAATACGTTATGTTTTGTTTTTTTCATTGGGTTTTATATTATTTAGTTCCAACATAAATTGGACCTGCAAAAGGCTTTATTCCACTATCTTTTATAGTTACTACGTAATAATATGTTCCGTTAGGAACTTTATTAGAATTCCCAAGTGAGGATTTATGAGTGAAACCATTCCAATCATTTTTATAATCATTAGACTCATATATTATAGCTCCCCAGCGATTAAATAGTTTCAGTTCTACAGTGAAACCACAATCTCTTGTACCTTTAACTTCGAAATATTCATTATATGCATCTCCATTTGGAGTTATTGCTTTAGATATTTCAAAATCTTCACTACCGCATGGTAATACAACACAGTCATCATTTATTGTTATTGTTACAATAGTTGTATTAAGACATGCTCCATCTGTAATTGTGTAACTGAAAATATAATCTCCAAGTTCTACTTCTAATGGTTCAAAGATTCCACTATCAATAATTGTATCTCCAGATATAACCTCCCAAGTACCGCTTGTGTCAATATCATCAGATAAATAATTAAATAAATCAATAGCTCCATCTTCACTACACCTTTCATCATCTAGTTCAGTTGTAAAAGTCTCATTACTTACCTGTACTATTTGAGTATATATGCCAATATTATCACAAGAATCTGTAACAGTCCATTCCCAAGTGATTTCATAATCATTTTCATCTCCAGTATAAGAACTTGTCTCTTCAAAAGAAATGGTTATGTCTGTACCAGAACATGCGTCAATAAATTCTAAAGATGGAATTTCTGGAATTTCAGAACAAGTAACAGATATAGTAGGTTCTAAATCAGTAGTTAAAGTAGGAGCTGTATTATCAGAAACCGTAATAGTTTGAACTAACTCAGTGCTATTCCCACAATCATCAGAAAGTCTCCAAGTTCTGGTAATAATACTTTCATTAGGACAATCTCCCTCTTGGGTAGTATCTATATATGTGGCATCTAAATTAGTAGAACAGTTATCGGATTCATTAGTAACATCACCAGTAATAGTTAGGTCAGTAGCGTCTTCGTCACACTCTATTTCAATATCATTAGGTACTGTGAATGTCGGTGCAGTATTATCAGAAACCGTAATAGTTTGAACTAATTCAGTGTTATTACCACAATCATCAGAAAGTGTCCAAGTTCTAGTAATAATACTTTCATTAGCACAACTACCAGGAGCAGTTGTATCAGAATAAGTAGCATTAAGAGTAGTCGAACAATTATCTGCTTCATCAGTAACATCCCCAGTAATAGTAAGGTCGTTAGCATCTTGATCACATTCTATCTCAATATCATCAGGTGCTGTAAAA
>Ga0189290_100165_pt1 | contig 42329 bp, 40 predicted proteins | sample UW140minimetaG_FD_130318 | JGI IMG/M metagenome (GOLD analysis project Ga0189290, IMG submission 130318) | Marine microbial communities from the Costa Rica Dome - UW140 mini metaG | ecosystem: Environmental > Aquatic > Marine > Oceanic > Photic zone | place: Costa Rica: the Eastern Pacific...
CCCAGTCAAGCCAGCAGCATGGGCATAGTGAATACCCGCGTGTTCGATCGGATTTCCAACCAATCGAACATCCGTTCCAGAATCGAAACGCCCGTTGCGGTTTTGATCTACATACCGACCGGATGGTGCCTCTTGTAAAAAATATCTGGCGTCATTGTTTAATAATCGAGTGGCGCGGCTGCGCACACCATCCAGGCTACTAAGGAAAGACGTGAGTAGGATTGTGCTATCTGTTTCCACAAGCTGTGTACCTGAACCGCCTCCCGACTGGCCTGAATCAGACACATCTTCTCCACCGCAACCAGCCAATAAGCCGACCATGAAAACCGAAGCCGTGGTTTTATTTTTTGAGCGCCTGTCCATAACTATTCACCATTGTCTACCGCTCCTACATTTTAGGCTGGCAACTCTTAATCTTTGGCTGTTCAGACATGGTCTTGCAGGCATTCTGCACGGCAAAATACTGAGGCTTAGTATCAATTTTTCGGCAATTTTTTTGCCTTTTGGGAAACAACCGGGACTACTCAAATCCACTCCCCAAAACCGGAGCGACTGAGACGTAGACAAGGCACTTTCCCTTCGTCACGTCATCCTTATCCCGATTGGTTGATCCTCCCATCCGTCACCGGCATAAACGGGACAACAAAAGGAGGACTGTCGTGACCACCCCATTCATATCCAAGCCAATGCGCGTCGAGGAACACTGGCTCGACTTCAACGGTCACTTGAATATGGCATTTTACAATGTCTTGTTCGATCGGGGCGTCGATCAATTAGGTGACCTCCTGGGTTTTGGCCCTGCCTATCGTGATCAAACTGGCAACACGACTTTCTCTGCCGAATTCCACCTGTGCTACCTGCGAGAATTACATCTTGGCGACGAAGTAACTGCCAGCTTTCAGCTGCTGGACTACGATTCCAAGAGCTTCCACTTTTATCAGGAACTAACCCATACAGACGGATGGACCGCCGCTACCGGGGAGGGGATCGGGCTACACATTGATCAAAGCGGGCCCAAAGTCGCCCAAATGCCTGAGGAAATCCTCGCAAAGTTCGCCGCACTCGCCAAACAACATGAGGGTTTACCACGCCCGAACCGAGTGGGACGCGTTATGGGCATTCGCCATAAGTAACGTGCGGTGCAGCCGTGACACGATTGTCGGGCAAGCCGATCAATTCTATCCAAAACACTGGACCTGTTCGTCCCTGCATGAAACGGTAGCCTCCAAATGGTAGATGTGATTGACATAATGCAGGAGCGTAAGGAACTACCGCAGTTTCTGGAGCGCGACGGACTAGTAGGAATAGAGCTTGGCGTTGCTGGCGGCTGGTATTCCAAGAGATTGATGGAAGGTGGGCTGTTTCGCGAGCTCTATGGGGTCGACATCTATGGCGATCATCATGACACCATTGAGTACATCAAGGCCCTAAAAAACATTGGCAGGGGTAAGAACTACTGGCTGCTTCGGATGTCCTTTGAAGACGCCCTGGATGCCTTTCCTGATGAATACTTCGACTTTGTCTATATCGATGGCTATGCCCACACCGGAGAAGAGCGCGGGAAGACTATGTTTGACTGGCTCAAGAAAGTGAAAGTCGGCGGCATGATTGCCGGGCATGATTATCATGAAAAATGGCCTTTGGTGCAGATCTGTGTCGACGCGTTAGCCGAGGAGATTGGCCAACCGGTTATGCGCACGCAATTGTCCAAAAAACGGGATCCTCAGGATAAATTCCCAAGCTGGGCGATGTTCAAAGAAAACTCCAAGGTCCCAAATTATCCGGATCGCTTACGCGAACTCCCCAAGAAACTTCGCGGTTAATGGCCGCCCGATATCGAATACCGGAAGCATTGCAATGACGTATGAGTATAAAGTGATCCCTGCCCCAACGCGCGGGCAAAAGGCCAAAGGGATCAAAGGACCTGAAGGCCGCTTTGCCAACGCACTAGAGCAAGAGATGAACCGTTTGGGCGCAGAAGGCTGGGAATACCTACGGGCGGACACGCTTCCTCATGAAGAGCGCAGCGGTCTAACCGGGTCCAATACCAGCTACCGATCCGTTTTGGTGTTCCGTCGCGCCAAGTCCGCTGACCTGGCAGCGTTTCAGCCGGAAACACTTACAACGCCAACAGTTGCGGAGTTGCCTGCGCCGAAGGCAACGAGCGCGGAACGCGAAGGCCAGATACAGCCTGACTCCGAACCGGAAGGCGACAAGACTCTGGTGTTGTCAGAAGACGACAAGACAGGCGCTTCGGCCGAAAAAGATCCGGATGAAAGCGAGGCTGTTGAGAACTTGAACGTTGCCCTTAAAAAACGCGTCGAGACGCTGGAGCAGTCCAAATGACACGCCTTAGGGCGTGTCTATGTCCAGTGACAGAGCATGAATACGGCAAAGTAAATCCTCGCCAAGCGCAGCATGCACCGCGCGGTGCCGGGCCAAGCGATTTTGGTCAACAAAGACCGCTGCGCGGATACGTACGTTAAAATGGCTTTCCCCGCCTCCTGGCGCACTGGCGTGGCCTGCGTGGCTTGCACTATCGTCCACAACCTGAAGGTCAGCCGGGGAAAAGGCGACGGACAACTTGTCGTGAATTTCCTGCGCGACGCTCATAATTTTTGCCTCCAGCCTCTTCAATCTGACGCCGGTTAGGGTAAACTCTCTGCTCCGAGTCGAATAGGTGCGTGCATGACAAAATCTGATCCCTTCGGTTTCGATATGTCGATTAAATCGGCAAAGAAGAAAAACCCGCGAGGTCGCCGCGGCATGTCGGGGGCTTCCGAAACCTCCACACGCGAGTGCGAACACCCTGGTTGTAGCGAGCCCGGGACGTACAGGGCGCCACGCGCTCCGGACGTGCTTGATGAATTTAAGTGGTTCTGCAAGGAACACATCCGCGAATACAATCTGAAATGGAACTTCTTTGACGGCAAAACCGAAGCCGAACTGAACGCACAGAATTCCAAGGACAAAGTTTGGGAGCGCGAAACGCGCAAGTTCACCGATCCGGAGGCGCGTGCATGGGCCCGTTTGGGAATTGAAGACCCGCATCAGGTTCTAGGCGGAAACGCCACGCAAAATCCCGGCAAAAACGGTGGTGCGGGCAAGCGCCTGCCGCCAACAGAACGCCGCGCGATCGAACTTCTGGAAGCCAAAGACAGCTGGACCAAGGCCGAAGTGCGCAAGGCATACAAGAAGCTCATCAAGGTGCTTCACCCGGATATGAACGGCGGCGACCGTAGCCAGGAAGATCAACTGCAAGAAGTCATGTGGGCCTGGGATCAGATCAAAGAGAGCCGCAACTTCAAGTGAGTTGACCGTGTCAAGGCGTGTAAGGCATGTAAGGCGTGACCGAAGGGTCGCGCCTTTTTCTTTGCGACGGAAAAATCCGCGAAAGCCGTTTGAGCTAGCACACCCCTTGCGTATCACTGAAATGTGTAGGCAGGCGCAATGCGGGAGCAGATCATGCGGCAACTGATTGAGTATCTAACCGCCCACCCCAAACGACTCTTCACCGTGGTGGCCGGTGCCATTTCGCTGCTACCCGTAGCGCTTTGGCTCGACCTCAACAGCCTGTCGCATCACAACCTGCACCGGCAGGCGACCAGCCTGAACAAGCTGATGGACGATGTGCGGTCCTACTATGCCGAAAATGTGGTTGCACGCGTACAGGAGGCCGAAGGGGCTCCCGAAGCTCGGCACGATTACCATGACATTCCCGGAGCTTTTCCGATTCCTGCAACAGCCGCGATTGAGCTGTCCGGACGGTTTTCCGAGATCCTGCCTGGCGTGAACTATCACTTTGTCTCGCAATACCCGTTTCAGGGGCGCGCACCGCATGAGATGACACCTTTTGAGATCAATGCGATGGCACGATTTTCCGATCCGGAGGAAACACGGGATCACATCATTCGCGAATCTGGCGGATTGTTGGATCATCGCATGACCTTGGCCGCGCCGGTTTACATGCAGGAAACCTGTGTGACGTGTCACAACACCCATCCCGACAGTGTCAAAACCGATTGGGAAGTTGGTGATGTGCGAGGTCTTCAAGTGGTGCATGTTCGTCAACCTCTGACTTTGAATCTCGCATCCTTCAAGTTCCTACTGAGCTATCTCTTGATCGCGGGCACCTTTGGCATCGCCTTTGCCAAACATCAGCTTCGTCTGGCGGAGCAATTCGCCGCCGCCAATGACGAGTTATCCGCAAACAATTCTTTCCTTGCAGATGTGTCCCTTAAAATCTCAAAGTACCTAGAGCCTCAGGTCTATCGCTCGATCTTTGAGGGCGAGCGGGACGTGGCGATCAGCACTGAGCGCAAGAAACTCACAGTTTTCTTCAGCGACATCAAAGATTTCACCGCCACCACAGAACGTATGCAGCCCGAGGAACTGACCAAGCTGCTCAACGAGTACTTTACCGAGATGGGCGCCATTGCCCAAAAACATGGCGCCACAATCGACAAGTTCATTGGTGACGCGATTGTCGCTTTTATTGGCGATCCGACGACGCATGGTGTGACTGAAGATGCCCGCGCATGTGTGCGCATGGCCCTAGAAATGCAGACCCGACTGGACGAGTTGGAAGTACAATGGCGCGCTCGGGGTATCGAGCACCCCTTCCGTACCCGCATGGGTATCAACACCGGCTATTGCAACGTTGGCAACTTTGGCAGCGACACCCGCATGGACTACACCATCATCGGCGCGGAAGCGAACCTAGCGGCCCGGCTGGAAGGCATCGCGGAACCCGGCGGTATTGTCATGAGCTATGAAACCTACGCCCATGCCAAAGATTTGGTGAACGCAGAGGCATTGGCGCCGCAACACTTCAAAGGCATTTCCCGCGAGATCACACCTTACCGCGTGTTGCGACACGGGGCCAACCGGCGGCCGGCCACCGCCCGTGAGGAAGGCGAAAGCCTTGTGGTCGACATGCAAGGCATGGATGCAAACACCCGAGCCAAGATCGCCGCCGCGGTGCGGGACGCGTTGGACAAGGCTTAAGCCGCGCGAACCACTCGATCCGGCAACAATGCCACTTTGCGTGCCAAGTCTGAGGACAGGCAGGCCTCGCTATAGCGCTCTTTCAGGAATGTGCCTTTCGACAGGTCTTCGTTCTGCGTCAGAAACACCTCGGCGTCTTCTGCGGGTGTGGCGTGCATGGCTTCCGCAATGGCCGACATATAGGATTGCGTGATGGTGGCATGAAACCTCTCTGGCACACCCGCGGCAATGGTCAACCGCTTGAGCCCGTCCGCGATGCGCTTAGAAGCGGTGAAAAAATCGTCCTCGCGCAGCGCTTCAAAGGTTACGGCGATATGGGCGCGGTGATCGAAATCCTTCGGCGCCAATGTGCCCGCATCCAGCGCGGCCAAAACGGCTCGATAATCTGTCATGCTTCTGATCCCACTTCTGTCAGCTTGTGAGCATCCTCTGCCGTCAATTTCAGGTCGTAGACCTCCTTGAGCATCGCCGCCTTCGCCAATGTCGCCTCCGAAAACGGCGCCCTGCCTTCCAAGGCGTGCAACATCACGCCTTCGACCAACTCTGCGGCAGACATGTCCAACTGCTCTGCCAGTGCTTTCATGACCTTGAGCAACTGCTTCTCCAGTCTCAGTCCAGTTTGAACCCGTTCAACTCTCGTCATCACGCCCCCCTCAATCCTGGTACCAAGGTACCAAAATTTGGCAAACCTAGCCGATCACCGTCAAGGCAGTTTCCAGAACCTCGATTTAAAGAAAAAAATGCGTTGAGGTGATCGTATGATGCAGAGTTCTCCAAAGCACACGACCGCCATGGGCCGCGATTTTTCCGAGTACATCATTGGCTTAGGATTTCCTGAGGCCCAGGTTTTCGAGAGCTCGGGCCTGACGCTGCGAGATCTGCAAGACAGCGATCAACTGACCTCTCTTGGCGGCCTATTGAGAATTGTTGAGAACGGCATTCGGTTGACTGGAGATGATTTGATCGCAGTGCGGTGGGGACAAACACGTCGCTTTGCCAACCTCGGGCTGATTGGTTACTTGGGCCGCAGCTCCAAGGACATCCATTGCATCGTTTCCAATCTCGCGCGCTATGGTCAAGTCTTTTCCAGCGCCATGGAGGTTGATGTTACCAAACTGAACACGGATGGCCTTTTTCGTTGGCGTTTTGATGTTCCCGCGCAGCTGGAAGTAGGCCATTTCGTTGAGGCTCAGGTCAGCCAGTTTCTGAACGGCACCAACAAATTACTCCCACGCACAGTCTTGCCCAAACAGATTACGTTTATGCACCGTCGCAAACGAAATTCCGCAGAGCTGGAACAAATTCTCGGTTGCCCGATTGTCTTCGGATCTCAGTGGAACAGCCTGCAATACCGTGTGACCGATCTCGACGTGCCGTTAAGCACGTCAGATGAAGGTTTGCACAAAATTTTGCAGGCGCACGCCGATTTGGTCCTGGCCCAACGCCCCAAGAACCGGCCTGACATTGAACTAGTGGTGGAAAAAGCAATCGCGGATCGAATGGCAACCGGGCAAACCTCAGTGTCGCACGTCGCCCGCGACTTAGGTATGAGCGCCCGGACATTGGCACGGCGTCTGGGAAACGCCGACACCACCTATCAAATTGTTCTTTCCAACTTCCGCCGCGCGATGGCTGACCGGTATCTAAAAAACAGCGACATGAGCCAAAGCGAAATTGCCTTTTTGTTGGGCTATTCCGACGTGAGCTCCTTCGCCTCTGCTTTCAAACGTTGCACAGGCCAGTCGCCAGGCGAGCGGCGCCAATCCTTTATTCAGTGAAATTTGTCCCTTCGCCACAATTGGCAAAGTTTGACACAATAGTGGCAGCATTGCCCAAAGAAACCGGCTTTCCCTACCCCATCTGTGTGTAGAACGAAGAGACAACGGCGCTCTTCAGAGTTTCACATCAAACCTCGGAAGGGTGGCACCATGGTCTTCAGTGTATTTATGTTATTTGCCCTAGTTCTCCTGCTTTGGGGACATGACCGCGAGCACGTGGAACACGTCGCTCTCAAACAAACTGTTTTGAAGCAGTCCCTCGGCCAAAGAGGAGGATTGCCATGTCGAAAATCCTTCTAATCGAACCGGATCGCCATCTATTGTCTGCGATGCAGGATGTACTGCTTCAGGACGGGCATGAGTTTCTGTGTCACGTATCGCCCGACACTGCACTGACAGATTTGGCCCGACATTCGGCAGATCTCGTGGTCACAGAGCTGAGACAGCGCTCAATGGACGCACTTTCAATCATTGAGCGCGTTACGAACACCTATGGTTTGCCGGTAATCGTAATCAGCGCAGCTGGAAGTTCGACCGAGGAGTCAATGATGCTCCGCCTTGGCGCGGATGACTATCTCGCCAAACCCTTTTCTATGCGTGTTTTCGGCGCGCGCGTTGCGGCCGCGCTTCGTAGTTCGGCGCCTAACGTGCGCGATACGGATGATGTCACGTTGATTCAACGCGGCCCATTACGACTTGACCGCTTGCGGCACGAAGCGCGCTGGGACGGAGAAGAAGTTGCCCTTACTGCAACCGAATTCAACGTGCTTTGGACTATCGCGCAGCGTCCCGGTCAGGTGCTAAGCCGCGCCAACATTCTTGACCTTGCTTACGGCGACGACGTGTTTGTGACCGACCGCAGCATCGACAGCCAGATCAAACGCATCCGGCGTAAGCTGCGCGATGTAGCGCCAAACTTCACCGCGATCGAAACCCTTTATGGGCTTGGATATCGCTTCTCAGATTCCCCGGAGGATGTGGCTGCGTAGGTGGCCTTGTTCCCTCCCATGATCCTCCTTCGGGGAAAGCGAGGCCGGGCTGTGTCTGCAGCCGTTTCTGTAACGCCCCACATTGGCGCGGGCGCGCCCGGTCTCATTTTGATTTAAACACCAACGAAACGCCATTCAGGCAATGGCGTTTCCCTGTGGGTCGCGGGCCATCGTCAAAGATGTGGCCCAAGTGTGATCCACATCTGCGGCAGTGGCACTCGGTGCGGACCCGGAGGAGTTTGCGGTCCGGCTTGGTTCCAATCGCTTTGGGGAGCGACTTGTAGAAACTGGGCCATCCGGTGCCGCTGTCGTACTTATGTTTGGAGCTGTAGAGCTTCAGGTCACATCCCCGGCAATGGTAAGTGCCTTTCTCATAGTTTTTATCCAGCGGAGACGACCCTGCCCGTTCCGTGCCCTCATCGCGCATAACCTTATATTGCGCGGGTGTGAGCATGGCACGCCATTCGGCATCCGTGCGGGTGACTTCAAACGCGTTGGCCAGCGAAGCACGTGGCAAAACCATGGCCGTGAAGGTTGCCGCACCAGCGGCGGATAAAAAATGGCGACGTTGCATTCTGCGTCCTCCTTTGGTCGTAGATTTGCGGACCAATCCTCACAGAAGCAACTAACAGCTTTGCACAGAGCTGTGAGTTTCGTGACAACACCGTGTCTTTCGCAGAGTTTCACTTGTGATCCTGAACGATTTGAGGCACCAAAGGCCGATAGATTTGGGCCGCCCCAGAACGGCGACCGGGAGAAGGACAGAGGACATGGCGGACGGCATGATGGACACCAACACAAAGCCCACCGAAGATATTGATCTGCGCGAAGTGTTCGGCATCGACAGCGACATGAAAATCAAGGGTTTTGCGGAGCGCACCGACCGCGTGCCTGAAATTGACCCAACGTACAAATTTGACCCTGAAACCACGCTGGCGATCCTCGCGGGCTTTGGCCACAACCGTCGCGTGATGATTCAGGGCTACCACGGCACCGGTAAATCGACCCACATCGAACAGGTTGCCGCCCGTCTGAACTGGCCCTGTGTGCGTGTGAACCTCGACAGCCACATCAGCCGGATCGACCTGATTGGTAAAGACGCCATCAAACTGCGCGACGGCAAGCAGGTCACCGAATTCCACGAAGGCATCCTGCCGTGGGCGCTGCGCAACAACACCGCCATTGTGTTTGACGAATATGACGCCGGCCGCGCCGACGTGATGTTTGTGATCCAGCGTGTTCTAGAACATGACGGCAAGCTGACCCTCCTGGACCAGAACGAAGTGATCACGCCAAACCCCTACTTCCGTCTGTTTGCCACCGCAAACACCGTGGGTTTGGGCGACACCACCGGGCTGTACCACGGCACGCAACAGATCAACCAAGCCCAGATGGACCGCTGGTCGCTCGTCTCTACGTTGAACTACCTCAGCCACGATGCTGAAGCCGCGATCATCCTATCCAAGGCGCCGCACTACAACACCGCCGAAGGCCGTAAGATCATCAACCAGATGGTGACCGTTGCTGACCTGACCCGGACCGCGTTTATGAACGGCGACCTGTCCACCGTGATGAGCCCACGTACCGTGATCAACTGGGCAGCAAACGCGGAAATCTTCCGCAATGTCGGCTACGCCTTCCGCCTGAGCTTCCTGAACAAATGTGACGAGCTGGAGCGCCAGACCGTGGCTGAGTTCTATCAGCGCTGCTTTGACGAAGAGCTGCCTGAGAGCGCGGCGAGCGTGAGTCTGGGGTGAATCGGGTTGGGGTGATATCATCCCTAATCCTGATATTTTCAGGTGCAGCAGCTGTTTTTGCGGCCGCACCTGAAACCTATGAAAAAAAGTCCGCCCGCAAGTCTCACCTGATCTCCATCGCCCAAATTCCTCCCGAGGAAGCGGCCGATCGATGCATTTCCTTCACTTACGCCATAGCCGCGTACCGCCAAATCATGAGAAGCAATCCGGTTTATGGGAAAAATGGGACAGCAGATGCTGAGCTAACGTGGGGGGATGAATTGCTGACTGAAATCCAAAACGCTGGAGCAGATATTGGCAGCGGCACTTTGAGATTTGTCGATGATTACATGGACACATTCGGTCCAGTTACAGTCCCGAGCAGCATAGCGCAGCTAGACATTGTCAAAGCGGACAAAGAATACTGCCAAAAAAGATATGGAAGCGGCTCATGAAAAAACCAAGCGACAACCCCGCTGATCCGTTCAAAAAGGCCCTGGCTGAGGCCACCAAAGTCATGGCCGACGATCCGGAGCTGTCGGTGTCCTACACGGTCGACCCCTCTGGCATGTCCGGGGACAGCATCCGCCTGCCGCAAATCAGCCGCCGCATGTCCCGTGACGAAGTGCTGTTGGCGCGCGGCACCGCCGATGCGCTGGCTTTGCAGCGCAAGTACCATGATGACGCCACGCACATGCGCTATGCGCCCAGTCAGGGCATTGCCCGCGATCTTTATGAGGCCATGGAAACCGCGCGGTGCGAAGGCATGGGCGCCCGTGACATGCCAGGCACCGCGACCAATATCGACGTGAAAATCAGCCAGGAAGCCGCCGGACGTGGGTATGGCGACATGACCTCCACCGAGCAGGCGCCTTTGCCCGTGGCAGCGGGCTATCTGATCCGTCATCTGGTCACCGGGCGCGACCTGCCCCCGGCGGCGGCCAATGTGATGAACCTGTGGCGCGGCTACATCGAGCAGAGCGCAGGCGAGCACCTTGGAGACCTGCAAGAGCTGCTGTCCGACCAACAGGCCTTTGCCAAATTTGCCCGTCAAATCATCGAGGATCTCGGCTACGGCGATCAGCTGGGCGATGATCCGGATGACATCGAGGATCAGGAAGACGAGGCCGAAGAACAGGCGGAAGAGCAGGATGATCCTGATAGCCAGGGTCAGGACGACAGCGACGAAGAAGACACCGAAGCCAGCCCTGAGCAATCTCAGGAAGAGCAGCAGGACATGTCTGAGGCGCAGGTCACCATGGATGACATGGCCGAGGATGAGATGTCGGATGAGGCGGAAATGCCTGATGGCGAAGCACCTCTAGATCCGCCTCCCCCGCCGCCGATTTCCGAAGCGGACCCGGACTATGTGGTGTTTGACACCACCCACGACGAAGAGATTGCCGCCGAAGAACTGGCCGAGCCGGTCGAGTTGGAGCGCCTGCGCGCCTATCTGGACCAACAACTTGAGCCACTCAAAGGCGCGGTGAGCCGTCTGGCCAACCGCCTGCAACGCCGGCTTCAGGCACAGCAGAACCGCAGCTGGGAGTTCGACCTCGAAGAGGGCACGTTGGATGCGGGCCGTTTGGCGCGGGTTGTCGCCAACCCCACCACGCCGCTCAGCTTCAAAATGGAGCATGACACCGAGTTCCGCGACACCGTGGTGACGTTGCTGCTGGACAACTCCGGCTCTATGCGGGGCCGTCCGATCTCTATTGCGGCGATCTGTGCCGACGTACTGGCCCGCACACTGGAACGCTGCAACGTGAAGGTCGAGATCCTCGGCTTCACCACCCGTGCTTGGAAAGGTGGCTTGGCCCGTGAGAAATGGCTCAATGATGGCCGTCCGCAACAACCGGGCCGCCTGAATGACCTACGCCACATCATTTACAAGCAAGCGGACGCTCCGTGGCGCCGCGTGCGGCCCAACTTGGGTCTGATGATGAAAGAGGGCCTTCTCAAGGAAAACATCGACGGCGAGGCGCTGGAATGGGCCCACCGCCGGATGTTGATGCGGCCTGAACAGCGCAAAATCCTGATGGTGATCTCCGACGGCGCTCCGGTGGATGACAGCACGCTCTCGGTGAACCCAGCCAACTATCTGGAAAAACACCTACGCGATGTGATTGCCATGGTTGAGAAACGCAAGATGGTGGAGCTCTTGGCGATTGGTATCGGCCACGATGTGACACGCTACTATGACCGCGCAGTGACCATCACCGATGTGGAGCAACTCGCAGGCGCCATGACCGAACAACTGGCCGCCCTGTTTGACAACGACCCGCGCGCCCGTGCGCGTGTCATGGGAATGCGGAAAGTGGGCTAAACCCAGTTTCTTCTTGCACGAAATGTCCTGGGGGTGAGCGTCCGCGAGGAAGCTGGCCCCCTCTTCTTTCCGCGCTCTGTTCAACCCACTTGCCATTGGCGGCGCAGTGGGTATCACTGAACGCCTATTCATTTGCGCCAAGGAACCGTGCCATGTTTCAGGATTTTGCCGTCACCGCCCGACCGGAACAGGGCCCTGCCCGCCTGAAGGCCCTGCGGGCGCAAATGGACAAAGGTGGTCTGGACGGTTTTCTGGTGCCCCGCGCCGACGCGCATCAGGGCGAATATGTTGCGGCGCGGGATGACCGACTGGCTTGGTTGACAGGCTTCACCGGCTCCGCTGGGTTTTGCGTTGTGCTCAAGGACATCGCCGGCGTGTTTGTCGACGGACGTTATCGCACGCAGGTCAAAGAGCAGGTGGCAGATTGCTACACCCCAATCGATTGGCCCGAGGTCCTGCCAGGGCCATGGATCGTGGACAACCTGAGCACTGGCCATGTCGGCTTTGATCCTTGGCTCTATACTGTTGGGCAGCTGGAGGCCCTGCATAAGGCCACCGAAGACCACATGATCACCTTTGTGCCGGTGAACAATCCAATCGACGCCATTTGGGACGATCAACCGGACGCACCCGTGGCGCCGGTGAAGAGCCACCCCACCGAAGTGGCCGGCGAATCCCATAGTGACAAACGTGCGCGGTTGGCCGCGGACCTGAACGCGCATGGCGAGACCGCGGCCGTGATCACGCTTCCCGACAGCATTGCCTGGCTCTTGAACATTCGCGGCGCAGATATTCCTCGCAATCCGCTGGCACACGGATTTGCCGTACTGAATTCAGACGCAACTGTTGACCTGTTTATGGCTGAGCAGAAGCTCACCGACATACGGGACCATCTTGGTGAGGCTGTCCGCGTCCATGCGCCGGACGCCTTCATTCCATTCCTCACGCAGCTTTCCGGCACTGTGCGGCTCGACAAAGGCAGCGCGCCAATCGCCGTACAAGCTGCTGTGTCTCAAAGCGATGCAGACATCACCTACGGCCAAGACCCCTGCGTCATGCCGAAGGCACGTAAAAACGCGTCTGAGATCGCCGGCATGACTGAAGCCCATCTGCGAGACGGCGCAGCTGTGGTGAACTTCCTCAGCTGGTTTGACGCGCAAGACAAAACCACGCTCACAGAAATTGACGTGGTCACAAAGCTGGAAGAGTACCGCCGCGCCACCAATGCGCTTTTAGAAATCAGCTTTGACACCATTGCGGGCGCAGGCCCCAACGGAGCAATCATGCACTACCGCGTAACCGAAGAAACCAACCGTCCCTTGCAAAACGGAGATTTGATGGTCCTGGACAGCGGCGGACAATATGCCGATGGCACAACAGACATCACCCGCACTGTGCAAATCGGGGACGTCAGCGAAGACGCGAAAGTGGCCTTCACTCGCGTGTTGCAAGGCATGATTGCAGTGTCCCGTATGCGTTTCCCCAAAGGCGTCGCAGGTAGCCATATCGAAGCCATTGGCCGTTTGCCCCTATGGATGGCGGGCCAAGACTTTGACCACGGGTTGGGCCACGGTGTTGGCGCGTACCTCTGTGTACACGAAGGTCCACAGCGCCTGAGCCGCGTGAGCGATACCCCACTTGAGATTGGTATGATTCTATCCAACGAACCAGGGTATTATCGCCCTGGCGCCTTTGGCATCCGGATCGAGAACCTAATTGTGGTCGAAGAAGCCCCCGCCCTGCCCGGTGGTGACGATCACCGCGAGATGCTGCAGTTCCGTAATCTGACCTTTGCACCGATTGATCGCGACATGGTGGTAGCCGACATGTTGAGCGACAAGGAACTGGATTGGCTCAACACCTATCATGCGACGTGCCGTCAAATGCTGTCCCCTCGACTCGCGCCAGAGCAACAAATGTGGTTGGATGCGGCCTGCGCCGCGCTGTCACATTCCACGCAGTGACATCGTACTGTTACAACACAACTTTATTCGAGCGCGAAACAGGAGGGATACCACATGACAAACATCACAATCCGTAAAGCTGAAGGCAATTGGGTTGTCCGTGCCGGTGGCGCCATCCTGGGCGAGAGCAGCAACGCGCTAGAACTGAGCGAAGGCGACCTGAAGCCGGTGATCTATTTCCCGCGCGCCGACATTGCTATGGCGTTTCTGGACCCAAGCGAGAAGACCACCTATTGCCCCCACAAAGGCGATGCCAACCACTTCTCGATTGTGACCAAAAGTCAGACCATCTCCGACGCAGCTTGGAGCTACGAAGCACCGGTTGAGGCTGTGGAACGCATCAAAGACCATCTGGCGTTTTACACCAGCGATCTGGTGGCGGTAGAGCGCGTGTAAATCACGGAAAATGCGCGCTGGACACCAGCGCGCTTTCCCCCAACAGTGCGCCTATGTCGCAGATTTCCGTTTCCGATTTTTCCTTTGTTTGGCCCGGCAGCAGCGCTGCAGTGCTACAAAATGCCTCCCTCAACGTGGAGGCTGGCGAACGAGTGATGCTGCGCGGTCCAAGCGGGTCCGGTAAATCCACGCTATTGGCGGCCATTTCCGGTGTGATCGACATTCCGAAACGCGCAGTAACTGTGGCCGGTCAGGACATTGGCGCCCTCCCCGCCAGTAAGCGTGATCGGTTTCGGGCCGACCACATGGGCCTGATTTTTCAGGTGTTCAACCTCGTGCCCTGGCTTAGTGCCGTGGACAACATTCTCCTGCCTTGCCGCTTTTCAAAGTGCCGCCGAGACCGCATTGCCGGGCCTTTGGACAATGAAGCGCACCGTTTGATGGCCGCTTTTGGCCTCAAGCCGGATACCCTTGGCGCCTTTCAAGCCAGCACCCTCAGTGTTGGCCAACAACAAAGGGTGGCGGCCGCGCGTGCCTTGATTGGCGCGCCAGAAGTCATTTTGGCGGATGAGCCGACCTCGGCGCTTGATCCCGACACAAAAGACTCTTTCATGCAGCTCCTGAGCCAACAAGCCCAAGACAGCGGCGCGGCCTTGCTGATGGTCAGCCACGATGAGGGCCTAGACCGGCACTTTGATCGGGTTGTTGAGATGTCCGCACTTTCCGGTGTGGGAGCCTATCAGTGAAACTGGTTGTACAAAGCGTTTTGAACCGCCGGTTTGTGGTGAGCCTGACCGTCTTTGCAATTGCTCTTAGTGTGGCCTTGATCCTGAGCGTTGAGCGGCTGAGAGACTCTGCACGTACATCCTTTGCCAACTCGGCATCGGGCGTTGATCTCATCATCGCACCGCGGGGCAATGATGTGCAAATCCTGCTGGCAACCCTTTTTGGCGTGGGTTCAACCGGCACCGGCATGTCTGGCGACGTGGTCGACCTGCTTAAAGACATGCCGGGCGTGGCCTGGACAGTGCCTTTGATGCAGGGAGATAACCACAAAGGCTTCCCTGTCATTGGCACGTCGGACGCGTATTTCGAACACTTCAAACACAGCCGCGGTAAGGCATTGGTGTTTGCCCAAGGCACCCCTTTTGCAGATCCGCAATCCGCTGTGATTGGTGCTGAAGTTGCAGAGCGACTTAGCTACGGACTAGGCACCGAGATCGTCAACGCGCATGGCGCAGGCTCAATTGCTTTGGAAGTGCATGACGAGGCACCTTTTGATGTGACAGGCATTTTGGCGCGCACAAACACAGCTGTGGACCGCATGGTGTTTGTATCACTGCAAGGGTTTGAGGCGATCCACGCCGAGGGAAAGGCACATCCCGCCGACCCTCTCGCAGCGCTTACACAGGAAGACCATGCCCAGAACGGCGACGACAACTTTGTACCAGTCCAAATCAACGCAGCCTATGTTGGCCTAAGCAACCGGACTGCAGTCCTTGGGATCCAGCGCGCCATCGCCACCTACACGGAAGACTCCCTGTCTGCAGTCATGCCAAACGTGGCTTTATTGCAGCTCTGGTCGATCACCGGCACAGCAGAAAGCGCGCTGAGGTTGATGTCTTTGGCAGTGGTTGTGGCCAGCATGATCGGCATGGTGGTCATGTTGTCGGCAGCGTTAGAAGCGCGGCGACGAGAATTTGCGATATTGCGCGCGGTTGGTGCATCACCACGCGATGTTGTGGTGATGATCGTGGCAGAGGCGCTTTTGGTGACAGCTTCCGGTATTCTCATTGGGCTTCTGATTTTCTGGAGTGGGATCCTGCTGGCTGAGCCCCTTCTCAGCGCGCAGTTTGGGGTCACTCTGGGCGGTCAAAGCCTGAACGCCTCAGAAACCGTGCTGCTGCTCACGATCTTGTGCTTTGGCGCACTGGCGAGTTTGCTGCCAGCATGGCGGGTGTATCGCATGACCTTGGCAGACGGCTTGACGACAAAGCTGTAACTGCCTCAAATGGCTTCAAGCCAAACGCCCACGGAGACACGAATATGAAAGCGCTCTTACTCACAGCAGCCTTGACGTTGACGGCCTCCCTTAGCTTTGCAGAACAAGCGAAGGAAATTGATTGGGCAGACCTTGCAGGGCCTACATCCGAGTTTGAGAACCCATTCGAACACCTGTCGGACCAACAAATGCAAATACTGGCACGGATTCTGCGGCTGGATTATCTGGCGGAAACCGAGGCCGACGCCGGTGCAAAAGAAGACGCAACCAGTCTGCGCTCAGACCTTGCAAGAAAAGGTATCGACGCTGACTTCCTGCTAGCTGAACGCCTGCGCATCATGACAAAACTCGAAAACGAGTCACGCACGCCCAATACGGCAATTATGGGCCAAACCGTGCGCATGCCGGGCTACTTGTTGCCGCTGGAGCTGGACGGTGGCCTTGCCATCGAATTCCTCTTGGTGCCGACAGTGGGTGCCTGTATCCACACCCCGCCGCCACACGCCAACCAGATCGTGCATGTCCGCTATCCTGCCGGTTACCCGACACAAAGCCTTTACACGCCTGTTTGGATCAGCGGCGAACTGCGCAGTGAGTTTGACAGCCACTCGCTCTACTTGGTGGATGGGCAAGCCGATGTGGATGTGACTTACAAAATGAAAGCCGACAGCGTCATAGCTTACGGATCCTAAGTGTCTTTAGGAGTGTTCTTCCGCAGCGGTCTCTGCCAGCGCTTTGTTGTAGGCACGTAGAGCGTCCACCTGAAAAACGGCTCCCAATAACTCTGGCGGCGCGTCCTCTCCACCAAGAGTGACGACAGGCAGAAAGGCCTCACCAGTCGTCTCAAAGAGTGGCATGGCACTTTCCAATGTGGCCGTCCCATCAACGTAAAGGCCATCTGACACCAGTTCCCAGCAGCGCTCTTCCGGCGCTGCATTTAGGGCGTCTTTGCTGCGCATGACTTTACCAACGCCACACATTGCCAACAGATAGGCCTGCGGCCCGGCCGAGATATGCACATTGCGCCGCTCCAGCTGGGTAAGGAAGAACGAGCCGTCAACCAGCCGAGAACTTAAAGCAGTGGATATTGAAACAGCCACCATCACCGCCAGGCCGGTCTGCCAGTCGCCGGTCATTTCAAAAACGATCAAGGTGGTGGAAATTGGTGCACCAAGTACGGCGGCCGCAACGGCTCCAAGCCCAGCCAGCGCATAGAGTGTGGTGGTGCCTGACACATCCGGAAAGATTGCTGTCGCCACAATGCCAAAGGCCAAACCAGTCAGCGCGCCCACCATCAAAGATGGCGAAAACACCCCGCCGCCCATACGCCCTGCCATGGTGATCGATACTGCGGCCACTTTTAGCACAGCAAACACCACAGCCTCATGCAACAGCAAATTTCCTGTCAATGCAGCAGAGGTCGTTTCGTAGCCCACGCCAATGATATGCGGAAACCAAATGGCCAAAACGCCCAATAGCGCACCAGAAATCGCTGGGCGTAGCCACCGAGGAATGCGCAGGTCTTCCTGCAGATGGCTGGCCATGTCGTCAGCCCAAAAAATTGTCCACATTAGCGCAACAGCCACAAGGCCACACAATCCACCTAGGATAAGGAAGGCTGGGAGCTCCTGGTAAAACTGAAGCGCAGTGCCAGTGTTGAGTGTAAACTCCGTGACATCTCCAAATTCCAGACGGTTTATGACCGTGCCTGCAACCGACGCAATCACAATGGGCGCAAAAGCATGTACCGCGAAGTGACGTAACACCACCTCAAGCGCAAAAAGAGCCCCAGCTATGGGCGCGTTAAAGCTTGCAGAAACCGCTGCCGCCACAGCGCAGCCCAACAAATCACGTCCTGTGATGCCGTCTGCGTTGATCCGTACGCTGACCCAGGTGGCAATCATACCCGCCATATGCACCACCGGGCCTTCTCGTCCTGTGGAACCACCAGAGGACAGTGTGATCAGACTGGCAAAGGCCGAGGCAATGCCAGCCTTTCGCTCTACGCGCCCTTCATGCAAGGCCGCTCCCTCAATCACATCGGCTACAGAACGCACCCGCCCGTCCGGTGTCAACTTATTGAGAACAAGGCCTACAATCAGCCCACCAACGGTCGGAATGACCACCAGCCAATACCACGGCAGCGTGTTGGCAAACGTGTGCAAGCGGCTAATATCCTCGGCCCCGTAAAGCGTGGATTGCAGCCAGTGAATTCCTTTTCGGAACAAAAGTGCCGCAAACCCGGCAGCAATGCCGATGCACAACGCAATAATCCAGAACTGAAACTGACTTGGGCCTCTGTTGACCAATACCTTCCAGCCACCACGACAGGTGTCTGCCGCGTCTTGAGCGCTTTCTGCGAGAAAGGAGCCTACCGACTTCGCCATATTGCTGCAAAATCTCCAGGTGGAAAGATCGTGGATTGTCACTTCTGATCTAGTCAGAATTTTCTTGTAACGCAAAGAGGTAAGCGTAAGGTTTCACGCCAAAGTGCCCGAAAGAGCGCGGATTTACCGCCTCTACAGTCCTTTCTAAACCAAAAGCGCTTTGGCCGCCGCACGTGCCTCAGGGGTGATCGTATCTCCGGAAATCATCCGGGCGACTTCGTCCACACGCTCACCTTCATCCAAGGGCAGCACGCGACTCAGGGTTTGGCCGTTTTTCACCGACTTAGCGACCTGCCAATGGTGCGCACCAAGTGCGGCCACTTGCGGCGAGTGCGTTACAACCAGCACCTGCCCTCCTTCGGCCAACGCTTTTAGACGGCGCCCCACAGCATCGGCGGTCGCACCGCCAACCCCGCGGTCGATCTCATCAAAAATCAGTGTCATACCGCTAACATCGCTGGTCAAACAAACCTTCAGCGCGAGCAGGAAACGGCTAAGCTCTCCGCCCGACGCAATTTTGGCCAAAGGCCCTGCAGGCGCGCCTGGGTTAGTGGCCACAACAAACTCCACCGCATCGCGCCCATCCGGCCCTGCATCTCCAGGGGCCACCTTAGTAGTAAAAACCGCGCGTTCCATTTTCAGAGGTGCGAGTTCCCCCATAACCGCCTTATCGAGCTTGATCGCCGCCTTGCTCCGCACGGCCGTCAGCGCATCCGCTGCGGCATCGTAGGCCGATTCAGCCTCTGTCAGATCAGCGGTCAAAGTCGCAATATCGCCTTCTCCCGCGTCCAACGCCGTCAACCGCCTGCGCAGTTCCTCTGCGAAATCACCCAGTTCGTCTGGTAAAACATTGTATTTCCGCGCCAAACCACGAATGGCGAACAATCGCTCTTCTAGTTCTTCTAACTCATGCGGGTTGAAATCCAACGCCTCAAGACAGCGCTCGACCCCATCCACAGCATCAGCCAGTTCATTCAGTGCACGCTCCAATGCCGCAACCGGAGCTTCCAATACATCGCCTGTTTCCGCCAGAGCGCCATCAAGCCAGCGCATCGCATCGCCCATCGCACTTTCAGCGCCGCCATTCCCCAGAGCGGCATGCGCACGGCTTACGTCCTCTCGCACCTTTTCGGCATTTTGCATCATTCGACGGCGGGTATCGAGCTCAGCCTCCTCGCCTGGCTGTGGATCAAGCTTGTCCAGTTCCTTCACTGCATGACGAAGAAAGTCTTCCTCTGCTTTGGCTTCATCAAGCGCCACTTGCGCAGCATTAAGCGCCTTCCGAGCCGCAGACACATGCTGCCAAGCTTTTCGGGTTTTGCCGCGTAGTTTGTCTGTTCCGGCAAACAAATCCAGCACATCGCGGTGGCCTTTGGGATCCAGAAGGCCGCGATCATCGTGTTGTCCGTGAAGCTCTAGCAAGGTTTCCGACAAACGCCGCAGCACTTCCCCCGACACCCGACGGTCATTAATCCAGGCCGTTTTCCGACCGTCGCTGCGATTGACGCGCCGCAAGATCAATTCGTCGCCGCCTGGCAAACCTGCGTCTTCGAGGATGGCATGAGCAGGATGATGTTCAGGTAAGTCGAACTCCGCGATCACTTCGCCCTGCTCTGAACCAGCTCGCACAAGTTCCGCGCGGCCTCGCCAACCCAATACAAAACCCAGACTGTCCAACAAGATTGACTTGCCCGCCCCGGTCTCCCCGGTCAAAACGTTCAAGCCAGGCTGAAACGCAAGATCCAGCCGGTCGATGATGAGCATGTCACGGATTTCAAGCGAGCGCAGCATTCAGCGTCACACCACAGGGCAACCCCTGCCCCCTGTTACAGCCATTTGCCTTGCAAGGTCTGGCGGTACACTTGATTGAGCCAGCTGCTGCCTTCGGCCCTGGCTTCCAAGCCATTCTCGCGCAACAGTTTGTAGCTATCCTGATACCATTCGGTGGACTGGAAATTGTGTCCCAGAATAGCCGCTGCGGTCTGCGCCTCGCTGTAAAGACCAAGCGACAAATACGCTTCAACCAAACGGTGCAGCGCTTCGGGCGTGTGGGTAGTGGTCTGAAAATCCTCAACCACAACACGGAACCGTTTGATGGCCGCCGCAAAATGATCCCGGCGCAGGTAATAACGGCCGATTTCCATTTCCTTGGATGCCAGGTGATCAAACGCCAGATCAAACTTGAGCATGGCAGAGCGCGCATACTCGCTTTCAGGATAGATTTCGATCACCTTGCGCAGCTCTTGCAATGCTTGAAAAGTCAAACCTTGGTCACGACCCACTTCATCAATCTGATCATAGTACGTGAGCGCCAACAGATACTGCGCATAGGCCGCGTCTTCATCAGCCGGGTAAAAATCAATAAAGCGCTGTGCAGCCGCTCGGGCTTCCGGATATGCGCCATCGGTATGATAAGCAAAAGCTTGCATCACCAAAGACCGTTTCGCCAACTCGCTATAGGGGTATAGCCGCTCAATCTCGGAGAAGAAAAAGGCGGCGTCCGTACCGCGGTCACGTGCAATTTCGAACTCGCCGCGTTCAAAAATCTGTTCCGGCGTAAACTGTTCCATGTCCACAAGGCCACGGCGTGCATCGCTCGCCACCTTATCACCGCAAGCCGCAAGAACAGCCAGCGCAAGAACCGAACCGAGTATGCGTGCACGCGTTCCGATGCCTGCCATAGTACTTAACCTTCTGCTCCCTGCGCGGTTTCCCGCCTCTTTCAAACGCTGTTAGCATAGAAATTTGCGGGGCAAAACGCCTTTGGACGGATTTGTTGCGATCCGTCGTTATGCCACGGCCGGAAACTCGCCCATGTGCACACCAGCACCAGGCAAACGCGCAGCTTGCGCATCATCACATTCCACCAAACGCCAGTTGTCAGGATTGGAAAACAGTTCCCGCAACAAGGCGTTTGTCAGGGAATGCCCCGCACGATGCCCTTGATAATGCGCCAACAAAGGCGCGCCCGAGAGATACAAGTCCCCCATCGCATCCAACATTTTGTGGCGCACAGGCTCGTCTTCATGACGCAGCCCACCTTTTGCCTGCACCTCAGAACCATTGAACACGACCGCGTTCTCCGCCGGATCACCGCCAAGCGCCAAACCGCTGGCCTGCATTGCGTCCACATCCGCCTGGCGACAGAACGTGCGGCTGTTGCACAACTCACGGATAAAGCTGCCGTTGGCCAAATTGAGTTCCTTGGTCTGCTGCCCAATCGCCTCATCTACAAAATCGATATGGAAGTCGATCCGCATCTCGTCTGCAGGAACCAATGTTGCAGTGGCGTCTCCACGTGTCACTGACACCGTTTGCAATACTTCAATCGCCCAAACAGGCGCAGCCTGGCGCACAATGCCCGCTTTCAAAAAGCCCAGAACAAAATCCGCAGAGCTCCCATCCAGAATCGGTACCTCAGGCGCATCGATCTCAATCAAGGCGTTGTGAATACCACAGCCAGCCAAGGCAGCCATCAGATGCTCGACAGTGGATACTGAAACTCCGGCTTCATTGATGATGCGCGTGCACAATGCGGTCTGCTCAACCACATCCCAACGCGCCGGGATCATCGCATCTCCAAGAAGTACGTCCGTACGCTTGAACCAGATTCCATAATCGGTCGACGCTGGCCGTACAGTCAAATGTACCGCTGCACCGGAATGAAGGCCTGTGCCTTGAAAGTGAACTGGTGTTTTAAGCGTTGCCTGCACGTGCTTCCCCAATGTGACGCGGCACACCCCATTGGCCGCAATAGTGAGGTAGTGGCTTTGCCCTGTCTTCTCAAATAAAGCTTTGTAACGGTATGAAACATCGCTGTAACAGATCGGCAAAACACCGCGCACGGGCCAGCAAGCCCCCAATTTAAAACGAAAAAGGCCACTCTATCGAGCGGCCCTTTCACAGATGCTTCACAAATAAATTAGTTGGCCTGACGTCGCAGGAAGGCCGGGATCTCAATCCGCTCCTGATCTTCATCCATCTGAGGCGCTGCCTCGCTGGACTGCACCGCTGGCTGCTGCCGAACGGGTTGCGCCGTTTGCGTCAAACCCTGCTGCTGCTCAGCTCCGTGTCCAGTCATTTTGTTGATCAACGAATTGATACCAAAGCGAGGGCGTTCCTCTGCACGCGGCTCAGGCGCCGGGGCTGCAGGACGGGCCGGCGCTGCTGGTGCCTTTTCCACTGCGGCTTGAAGTCGCTGCATCAATTGCGGCGTGGGTGTGCCTGGGGCCGGACGCTGTGGCGCCACGAAGCCCTGCGGCTCTTCTTCAAACATCTCAGGCTGCACAGCTTGCGCCGGTGTCGGCTGATACGCCGGTGCCGGCACATCTGCACCGGCAGACGCAGCATCAAAAGTAGGCGCAGCGGGTGCAACTGTCGCCGCGGACATTTCCTCTTCGAAAATGTCCTCCATCTGCTCTTGTACCGCCGCCTGTTGGGCGTCCATTTGCGGGAAGAGAGACGGCTCAGATGCGGCCACTTCTGGTGCAGCCTCAACCGCTACGGCCGGAACAGGTTGCTCTACAGCATGAGGCTGATGCGCGGTTTCGATGGTTGGCGCGGCTGTTAGCGGCTCACGCATAGAGCGGCGCGGCAAAGGCATTGCAGAGTTGGTCTCAGCAGCATCGATACCGGTTGCAACAACAGACACACGCATGCCGCCGTCGAGGTTCTCATCCATGGTGGAACCCACGATGATGTTGGCATCGGCGTCGACTTCCTCGCGAATACGGTTGGCCGCTTCGTCCAGTTCGAACAGGGTCAGGTCGTGACCGCCGGTGATGTTGATCAACACGCCTTTTGCTCCGCGCAGGGAGATCTCGTCCAGCAGTGGGTTTGCGATGGCCTTCTCGGCAGCCTGAATGGCGCGATCTTCGCCCTCAGCCTCACCGGTGCCCATCATCGCCTTGCCCATCTCGTCCATCACAGCGCGTACGTCTGCGAAGTCGAGGTTGATCAGGCCAGGACGCACCATCAGGTCCGTCACACCTTTAACGCCCTGATACAGAACGTCGTCCGCCATCGAAAAGGCTTCGGTAAAGGTGGTCTTCTCGTTGGCGAGACGGAACAGGTTTTGGTTTGGAATGATGATCAACGTGTCGACCATCTTCTGCAGTTGCTCCACGCCCTCTTCGGCCTGACGCATACGCTTGGCGCCTTCGAATTGGAACGGCTTGGTCACAACACCCACGGTCAGCACGCCCAACTCACGCGCTGCCTGCGCGATGATCGGAGCCGCACCTGTGCCAGTGCCACCGCCCATACCGGCGGTGATGAAGCACATGTGCGCGCCTGCAAGGTGATCCACAATCTGCTCGATGCTCTCTTCGGCTGCGGCGGCACCAACGGTTGCGCGCGCCCCAGCGCCCAAACCTTCGGTGACCTTCACGCCCAATTGCACGCGGCTTTCAGATTTGCTCTGCTGCAGAGCCTGCGCGTCGGTATTCGCAACCACGAACTCCACGCCCTCAAGCTCTTTGTCGATCATGTTGTTGACCGCGTTGCCACCTGCACCGCCAACACCAAACACGGTGATGCGGGGCTTCAGATCACCCTCGTCGGGCATCGTCAGATTCAATGTCATAGAACTGTCCGCCTGTTGTTTACCCGCCACAGCGGGCTATTTTCTGCCTACTCAGCACCATTATTAGCAGGCTTTCCAGAATCGTCATCCCAAAAAGCACATTTGGCCACAAAATATGGGGTAAAAATGTGAAAACTAGCGGCATCTTGCCGAAACCGCCAGATTTTGCGGGGCAAGACAAGTGTCACACAACACTACACAACCACCCAAGGCACGCGTGGCGCCGCAGGAGTTCGTTATATTTATGTTTGGAGACCACTGCTCGGCACTCCGGCTCCGCGTATTGATCGCGGTTACCCGGAATTTAACCAAGGCTTAATCAGAGGTCACCCCCAAAAACGCGTCTGCGTCCCTTTTCTCACCAATTCTCTTTGAACCACCGCACGGCCTTGCCAAATGGCCGTGTGTTGTAGCGATCCACCGGCAGTTCGAAATCCCACCATTCGTCCTGCGGATGTGTTGCGTAAAGGCACATGCCCACGGTTGCGGCAAAGCCCGGCCCAGTAGCCGCTTGTGGCAGGCCATGCACCCGCATCGGGCGGCCAAGGCGTACCTGTTGCCCCAAAATCTTTGATGCCAACCCATCCAATCCTGGAATTTGACTCCCTCCGCCGGTCAGCACAATCTGCTGACTTGGCAGGTGCTCAAACCCAGCTGCATCAAGACGCGCACGCACTTCTTCGAGAATTTCTTCCACACGCGGACGCATGATGCCAATCAGTTCCGCGCGGCTCACTGTGCGGCGGTCATGCTCCCAATCGCCCGTATCACCAGATAGCTCGATCATATCGCGATCATCCATGCCGGTGGCCACAACGCCGCCATAGAACGTTTTGATCCGCTCCGCTGTAGCAGTTGGCACCTGCAAGCCCATCGATATGTCGCCGGTTACGTGATCGCCGCCCATACGCACGGTATCAGCAAAAATCATATGTTTCTTCATGAAGATCGACAGGCTGGTCGCTCCGCCACCCATATCGATGCAGGCTGCTCCGAGCTCTTGCTCATCTTCCACCAGTGCAGACATTCCAGAAACATACGCCGAAGAGGCAATACCCGCGAGCTCCAAATCACAGCGACGGATGCAATGCACGAGGTTCTGCACCGCGGCCTTATCCACAGTCAGCATGTGCATGTCGGTGGTCAGCGTCTGCCCCACCTGCCCGCGCGGATCTCCCAAGCCAGAACGATGGTCCAACGCAAAATTCACCGGCTGCGCGTGAAGCACTTCGCGGTCCGCGCCATAATCTGGCACGTCACAGGCCGCCAGCACACGCGCCACATCCTGATCGTTAACGGTGTGGCCTTCCAGATCAATTTGCCCGTCCAAACCATATGAGCGCGGTTCCGCTCCGGAGAAACAGGCAATCACATGGTCAACACGGATCTTCGCCATCTTCTGTGCCGCCTGCACCACAGTGCGAATGGCGCGCTCGGTCTCCTGCATGGTGTCGATTTCGCCAAACTTCACACCACGCGACATGATGGTGTTGGCACCAATCACACGATAGCCGGACTGCCCGGCCATGGAGCCAATACCTTCCACACTCGCCAACCTGTCCGTGCCGTCAAACCGCAAAACCAGACAGGCAATTTTGGACGTCCCCACATCCAATACTGCGATCACACCACGCTGCATTGCCGCTTTGCGCATCGCGCGCATGGCGCGTTGGCTCTGGTAAAGCTCTGTCATTGTCCCACTGTCCCTGTCGTGCTCTGGCTTGCTTGCCACCAGGCGTCTACGGCCTGTTCTGTTAGTTGTACCGTGGGCCGATGCGCCAAACGCATATCGACCACTTTGATGTCCCGCTCCAAAAGCTCTTCGGCTTGGCTCAGCGCGACCACTCGGTCCAACGCCTCCACTGCGCCTTGCTCCGGCAGTTTGATCCGTTGCCCGCGATCCAGCACCAGATCCCAGCGCCTCTCTCCCACGCGCACCAGACCAATCACGCGATCCGACAACGGCGCTGCCGCGGAAAATAGGCGCAGCGCTTCTTGCACATGATGCTCTGCGCCCTCGCCCGCGACCAAAGGCATCTGCGCATGAGCGGCTCGCGAGATTGCCGGGCCCGTAACATGGCCTTCCGGGTCGACCAGCGTCAGCCCTTCATGGGTGCGCCATACCACCACCGGCGTGCGCTCCGCCACGTTCAGTTCCAGGATGCCGCCCGGGCGCACACGTACCGCCACACTGGCGATAGCTGGCAGCTCTTCCACCCGCTCGCGGATCGCAGGCAGGTCCAAATCAAAGGAGCTTGCAGGAAAGCTCAGAGATAGAATATCGCGAATATCTTCGGAGATGCTTTGGGACGCACCATCAACAGTCATGGCAGACACCATGAACTCAGGCCGCGTGGCAATTTCACGGCGCAAATCATTCACCGCCAGGTTCAAACTCTCGCGCCGGTCCACGTCTGACAGCCAGATCGTCGCAGCACCAGCCACAACAACAAACGGCACCACCACCCGCAAAAACAGACGAAACAGCGGCGTCAGCATCAACCGCTCAAAACGATAAGCCCAGCGGGAAGGCGCGTTGTCCCGGCGACCTGCCGTCAACGGTCGCATGAGGCGTCCTCCACCATCCAAGCACAAAAGTCAGAGAAGGACATGCCAGTCAATTCGGCCTGCTCGGGGCTCAATGAAGTTGGCGTCATGCCCGGCTGTGTATTCACTTCCAGAATAATTAGTCCATCCAGCCCGCGGTTCTCGTCCCAGCGGAAATCTGTGCGGGACACACCACGACACCCCAAAGCCCTATGCGCACGCACGGCGTAGTCCATGCAGGCATCGTATATCTCTTGCGGAATGTTCGCCGGCACTTCGTGGCGGGACCCACCTTCAGCGTATTTGGCCTCGTAGTCATACCAGCCATCGGTGACGATGTCGGTCACGCCAAGCGCCCGGTCGCCCATCACGGTGGTTGTCATCTCACGACCTGGCGCGAAGGTTTCCACCATCACCTCATCCGGCATGGTTTCGGCCAGTTGCGGCGGCGTGTTGGCCCCTTCGTTGACAATATAGATGCCAACCGAGCTGCCCTCGTTATTGGGTTTCACGACATAAGGCGGTTCCATCACATGGCGCTTGGACACCTCAGCCTTATTGGCAATCACGCTCTCTACAACAGGCAAACCAGCCCGTTTGAACACATCTTTTGACCGCTGCTTGTCCATCGCCAATGCCGAAGCCAGCACACCAGAGTGCGTGTACGGAATACGCAGCCATTCGAGCAGACCTTGCACACAGCCATCTTCGCCCCAACGGCCATGCAGCGCGTTGAAGGCAACATCCGGTTTGATCTCTTGCAAACGCGCAACCAGATCGGGGCCGGCATCGACCTCAACCACGTCCAATCCTGCGTCCCGAAGGGCAGTGGCGCATTCACGCCCAGAAGACAGAGACACCTCTCGTTCTGCGGAGGGGCCGCCCATCAATACTGCCACTTTGGGGGTTGCCTGCTCTGACAGTCCCACTGTGCCTCAATGTCCCGGACCCTTTTTGGCCCTGTTCTTATACAAGCCCTTTTTGGACTCATTTATCACAGCCACGTTGGGCTGATGTTTTATGCATCAGGCATGGAATGCCTGCTCGGGTGGGCACATGGCCCTGCGCTCAATTGGGTCTTTGACCCTGAAATCGGGCTTTGCGCCCTTGTTTTATTAGTCTTCTCAGTTCATGGTTAATGACCGCTTAACGGGTCCAAACTGAGGCTTCAATCCGCCGCCGGTTCGCCGACGCGCATGATTTCCCACTGTAGGTCTATTCCGCTGTTTTGGAAAACCCTTTTTCGGACTTCCTCGCCAAGATTTTCTAAATCTGCGGCAGTTGCGTCACCGGTGTTGATCATGAAGTTGGAATGCATCTCGCTCATCTGCGCACCGCCAACGCGGGCGCCACGCATGCCGGCATCGTCAATCACCTTCCAGGCCTTCAGATCATGCACGTCATCCGCCTTACCTGTCGAGGAAAACCCGGCAGGATTGCGGAAGGTGCTGCCTGCACTGCGGTCTTTGGTTGGCTGAGTGGCATCGCGTTTGGCTAATTGGTCCTCCATGCGCTGCGCCAGCTTTTCAGGATCACCAGAGGGACCTTTTAAAACCGCTTCAACGATGACCCAGCCCTCTGGCAAATCTGTCTGGCGGTATTGGAATTTCAAATCCTCCGCCGTAAGCGTCACAATCTCCCCTGCCCGGGTCACAGCGGTGGCCTCGACAAACACATCCGCCGTGTAGCTGCCATAGCAGCCCGCATTCATCCGCACCGCCCCGCCGATGGCACCGGGGATTGTCCGCAAAAAGGTCAAATCCACGCCCGCCTGGGCCGCTTTACGTGCCACATGCGCGTCCAGTGCCGCCACACCAGCCCGCACGCGGTTGCCGTCTACTTCGATATGATTAAACCCGCGCCCCATGCGGATCACCACCGCGCGCAAACCGCCATCACGCACAATCAGATTGGAGCCGACCCCCATCGGGAACACAGCCACCTCTTCAGGCAGAGTTTTTAGGAACTCGGCCAGATCGCCCACATCCGCAGGTTGAAACAGATAATCCGCCGGACCACCCACACGCAGCCACGTCAACCCCGAGAGCTCTTTGCCTTCGGTCAATTTTCCACGTGGGGTGGGCAATGTGGTCATGAGAGTTCCTTGAAATCAAGATGCCTGTAGCGCACCGATACCGAACCGCCAGTCACACAGCAAGAGCATGCGCTTGGTTACTTATGTCCGCGCAGAGCTTTGCCCATGACAAACAACGCCCAGCCAAGAGCCAAGCTGCCGAACGTGCCAATGAACAGCCAAGGACGGTACCCTTGCAGGACAGTCAGCTCTTCGCGATCCACGTCCGTGGCAAAGACATTCAATGTCACTTCCAATGTCAGAAGCGCTACCACCAAACACACAATCAACAGGCTCGCCCGCATTATCAGGTCGCGGCGCAACTTGTAACCAGTGATCAGCCCGTAAAGCGGTAGGATCAGCGTCGCAAACCAGATCAGCGCATTCAACGCGAGGGTAAAATCAAGGATCACTTGGAGTCTCCATCCCAGTCACACGTTTGATCCAGCGCCACAGATAAATCACCGGCCAGCGCATGATCCACGCGCCCATGCACAACAACACCAGCGCCAGCCAAATGCTGTTTTGAATGGCCACACCTATCAGGATCGGAACGCCAATTGCGATCATCACATAGGCAAATTTCCAATGGTGATCTTTTGACGGGAACATTGCACGCAGATTGGCCAAAACAAGCCATATGAACGCGGCTGTGATAGAAATTGTCACGTATCACTCTCCGGCTCATGGCGCTCGACGGGCAAGCCAAGTGCCTTGCGACCAAAATACATAAGCGGGCGGCGAAACATCGACACAAACCCAAAAAGCGCGGCAAATCCCAGCAAGGCGCCGTGCTCATAAAAGATCACACCAATCAGCGCTGGCGCGGCAATCAGCAGGGCCACGCCTGGCACATATTGCTTACGCATGGGCAAAGCCGCCACAAGCGCAGAGGCCAGCACCCAAAAGCAGGCAAGGATCAAAGAAAGGCTCACGTCGCTTATCCCGTCTTGGTTAACCACGCGCAGTCTACTCAGCTCTCCGCTGAGGACAAGTAACCAAAGCTCGTAAGTCGCCTTATCGTTTGAACCTGCGCAGCACCATGATCCCGCACACCAAAAGCAAAGCGACAGCAGTTGACCAAACAGCGAAATCCAAAAACACTGACAGGGCGCGCGAATGCCCGCCATCGACCCGACCACCAACGCCGGTTACTGACACCATAAAGTTCGTCAGCCACGCGCATCCAGGCAGAAAGGCAGCACAAGCCAAGGCCAACCAATACCGGCGGCGAAAGGCAAGCCACACGCTCAGCGGGATGGTCAGCCAAACCACACCAAACGAAAGCCAAAACACCGGCTCGACGCTCCAATGCAGAGCGTCGGCTTTCATTAACCCAGATGCCTTGGTAACGCGTTTGCCCAGGCGCTGATGGAGCCTGCCCCGAGGCAAACCACGATATCACCTGGCTTTGCGGTCTCTTTCACCAGCGCCACAAGGTCACCCTCTTCGCCAATCGCCATCGCATGGCGGTGCCCGTGTGCAACCAACCCGTTGATCAGGTCATCGCGGCTGGCGCCTTCAATCGGTTCTTCGCCAGCGGCAAAGACATCAGCAATGCCAACAACATCCGCTTCATTGAAGCAGGTACAGAAATCCTCAAACAGAGAGTGCAAGCGCGAGTAACGGTGTGGCTGATGCACAGCAATCACGCGCCCACCGCTGTCGCCCAAGGCTTGACGCGCAGCTTTCAGCACGGCGGCAATTTCCACAGGATGGTGGCCATAATCGTCAATAACAGGCACGCCCCCCATGACTTCGCCCACCTTGGTGAAGCGACGGTTCACCCCACCAAAGCCAGCAAGACCAGCGCGAATTTCATCAAGCTTCATCCCCAGATGCCGCGAAATCGCCACCGCAGATAGCGCGTTGGAGACGTTGTGATCGCCGGGCATCGGCAAAGTGCAGCCTTCAATCACCGCATCTTCGCCCTGCAACTGAATGTCAAAATGCGCCACGCCGGCTTTATAGGACAGGTTAACCGCCCGCACATCTGCTTGGGCATTAAATCCAAATGTCACCACGCGGCGATCGGTGATCTTGCCCACCAATGTCTGCACATCCGGATCATCGGTGCAGCATACCGCCAAGCCGTAAAAGGGAATGTTAGACACAAAGTCATAGAAACCCTGATGAAGCGCCTCTTCGGTGCCCCAATGCTCCATGTGTTCCGGATCGATATTGGTCACAATCGCAATGGTTGCGGGCAAACGATTAAACGTACCGTCACTTTCGTCCGCCTCCACAACCATCCACTCGCCCTCGCCTACGCGCGCGTTAGAGCCATAGGCGTGAATGATACCGCCGTTGATGACGGTCGGATCAAACTTGCCATGATCAAGAAGGGCCGCCACCATCGTTGTGGTGGTGGTTTTGCCATGGGTACCCGCAACCGCAATGTTGGATTTCAAGCGCATCAGCTCCGCCAGCATCTCTGCGCGCCGCACCACCGGCAAACCTTTTAATCGCGCCTCGTCCAACTCGGGATTGCCTGGTTTGATGGCGGAAGAAATCACCACCACTTCAGCGTTCGCAAGGTTCTCTGCACGTTGGCCTTCAAAAATGGACGCCCCCATGTCCGCCAACCGCTTTGTGATCTTGGTCGACTTTAAGTCTGAGCCCTGCACGGTGTACCCGTGGTTTAGCAGCACTTCGGCGATGCCGGACATCCCAATGCCGCCAATGCCTACAAAGTGGATGGCGCCCACGTCACCGGGAAGTTTGGTTGCTGCATTCATTTTATTGGTCCTTCTTCGCCAATTCTTCGACCAGCGCCACAAGGGTCTCGGTCGCTTCCGGCTTGCCTGCCGACAAAGCAGCGGTCGCCATTTGGCTGGCCCCGGCTGCGTTGGACAGGATGTTTGTCATGTTTTCTGTGAGCGTTGTTTCGGTGAGCAGGCCTTCGGGGATCACAATCGCCCCACCTGCCTCCGCCAGCCCGCGTGCATTGGCGGTCTGGTGATCTCCTGCAGCGGCCGCAAAAGGCACCAAAATGGCGGGTCGACCAACGATGCTGATATCTGCCACCGAACTGGCACCGGAGCGCGAAATCACCAGTTGGGCCTCGCTCATCCGTGCGGGCACATCCTGAAAGAACGGCTGCACATCAGCTGCAATGCCGTGATCTTCATAAAACGCGGTCACACGGTCCAAATCTTCGCCCCGCGCCTGATGGCTCACCCGTAGGTTTTGCAAAATGTCTGGCGACAAATGCGCGATTGCAGCAGGAACGATGTCGCTCAAAATACGCGCGCCTTGGGACCCGCCAATCACCAGCAGCGACATTGGATAGTCCCCGGGTGCAATATACCCTGCCCCGGCCCGATCCATCACAGCCTTACGTACCGGATTACCCACCTGCACGCCGTCAACGCCCTCGGGCAACGTGGTCGGCCAGGTGCCACAGGCCACCACGTCCACCTTCTTGGCAAAGACCTGATTAACCCTGCCCAAGATGCCGTTCTGCTCATGGATCATACGTGGCAGCTTCATCATCCACGCCGCGCCCATCGCAGGAATAGTTGGATAGCCCCCAAAGCCCACAACAACGTCCGGACGGTCCTTACGCATCTTGGATATGGCGCCCAGCACGCCGCCAAAAATCTTGAACGGCACCGCCAGCTTTGCCAGCGCCCCGCCGCGGGCAAAGGTCGCCGAGCTCATTTCTTCGATCTCAACCGTATGCGGAAACCCACCAGTGTAGCGCGCACCACGCGCGTCGGTGGACAGCTTCACCCGCCAGCCTTTGCGCAGCATGACCTCGGCCAGCGCCTGCGCAGGAAACATATGGCCGCCGGTCCCCCCGGCAGCGATCACTAAAAGAGGCTGTTTGCTCATCGCACCCACCTGTTAACGGGTTTGACCCCGTAAAATGTCACTGATTTCGCCCTGTGGGCGGCTGCGGGTAAACGCCAAAATCATGCCAACTGCAATCCCCCCCGCAATCAGGGAGGAGCCGCCGTAGCTGACAAATGGCAAAGTCATGCCTTTAGAAGGCAGTAGCCGCACTGCGACCCCCATATTGACCAGCGCTTGTACGCCAAAGATCGCTACGAGCCCGGTGCCCGCGAGGCGAATGAACGGATCGCGCTCACGCATGAGTCGGAAGTAAGATCGCAAAACGATGGTCGCGTAGAGGATCATAATAGCAAAGACGAGAACAAGGCCGTATTCCTCAGCGGCCACTGAAATGATAAAATCCGTATGCGCATCAGGCAGCGACCACTTCACTTGGCCCTCGCCCACGCCAACGCCAAACAGGCCACCCTCACGGATGGCCTCGGTCGCGTAGCCGATTTGAGTGGTCGGATCGACAGAGCGGTCCAAAAAACCATCAATCCGACGCGCAAAGTGCTCGGAGTTGTTATATGCAAAGTTGGCTACCGGAATGAGCGACAGACAAATCCCGCCAATCAGCAACATCGGTGCGCCAGAGACAAAATACATCACGCTCCAGCCAAACAAGATCAGGCAAGCCTGCCCAAAGTCTGGCTGCATGGCGAGCATGAGAACTATGGTCATCATCAAGAGGAAGGACCAGCGCCGTCCCGGAGGTCCGTTGATCTCTTCATTGGCGGCCATCAGCCAAGCAGACACCACCACAAATCCGGGCTTAAGGAACTCAGACGGTTGCAGCGAAGCAAAGCCCAGCGAATACCAACGGGTGGCACCTTTGCCAAAATCGGTACCGAAGATCGGTAGCAACGCCATCGCCACCATGGACACCACAAATCCCATTACCGCCAGCCGACGCACCAACTGTGGCGACATCATGGAGGTAAGCACCATGGCCAGCAAGGCCGCACCACCAAACACCACCTGTCGCTGCACATAGTGAAACGGTGCAAAACCGTTTTTGGCCGCCAAAGGCGGACTCGCCGCCATGCCCAGCATCACGCCAATCAAAAACAACATCACAATGGACGCCATCGTCCATTTGTCTAAGGTTTGCCACCACTTGGGGAGCACGGGCTCACGCGCCTGCGAAGGCAACGCGCCATACACCATCTCTGTCATCGGGAACCGCCGATCTCTGCCTCAAAACACCCGTTTTCCGGGTCTGTGAACAAACTGTAGCACCCAAACCCCTTTATGGAAAGTCAAGAGAACCATCGGCGGCACGTTCGCGCTCACGCATCTTCCCGCCTCACCCCTTGACGCAGCCCACCACATCGGGCACCCCGCGCTCATGACTTGGGACACACTCATTTTGGGCGCTGGCGCAGCTGGCATGATGTGCGCCACGCAATCTGGCGGGCGCACATTGGTGCTGGACCACGCCAAGGCGCCGGGCGAGAAAATTCGCATCTCCGGCGGCGGGCGGTGCAACTTCACCAATATGTATGCCGGTCCCGAGAACTTCCTGTCGGGAAATCCCCATTTCTGCAAATCCGCACTGAGCCGCTACACGCAGTGGGACTTCATCGACATGGTAACCCGCCACGGCATTGCGTATCATGAGAAAACTCTCGGCCAGTTGTTCTGTGACACCTCTGCCAAAGACATCATCGCCATGCTGCGGGCCGAGATGGCACGGGCGGGTGCTGAGCTGTGGCTGGAAACCCAAATCCTCGCCGTTGGACGTAATAGCGCGGGCTTCACCGTCGAGATCGAAAAATCCGGCCGCCGCGAAACGCTCGCTTGCCAAAACCTCGTGTTGGCGACGGGCGGCAAGTCCATTCCCAAGATGGGCGCCACCGGTCTGGCCTATGACGTCGCCCGCCAGTTTGATCTCAAAGTCACCGACACCCGCGCAGGACTTGTACCCTTCACTTTCTCCGATGGCCGCTTCAAAGCCATCTCCGGCGTAGCGCATCCTGTTCGCGCGACAGCCAACGGCACCGCCTTTGACGAGGCCATGCTGTTCACCCACCGCGGCCTGTCTGGCCCGGCGATGCTGCAAATCAGTTCTTATTGGAGTGAGAGCCAGCCCATTGCCATCAACCTCTTCCCGAATAATGACCCGTATGAGGAACTGCGCAACCGGCGTCAGGCGCAAGGCCGCCGCAACCTTACCACAGAGCTGGCCACAGTGTTTCCGGGTCGGTTGGTCGAGCACCTGGCGAGCGAAATGGACCTGTCCGGCAATCTGGCAGATCAGTCAGACGTTGCGCTGCGATCCCTGTGTGACGCTCTGAAAAATTGGGAAATGGTGCCTTCCGGCACCGAGGGCTACCGCACTGCCGAAGTCACCTTGGGTGGAATCGAAACGAACGGACTATCCTCCAAAACCATGGAAGCCAAGACTGTGCCAGGGCTTTACGTTATTGGCGAAGCCGTCGACGTCACTGGATGGCTCGGTGGTTTCAATTTCCAATGGGCCTGGTCTTCAGGATGGGCTGCCGGTCAAGCGATCTCGGCAAAACAAGTGTAAATGGCACTCACCTAGTGGGTCAGTGTTCCCTCACCGCATTCACAATCAAAACCACGACAAAATAGGCAAGGGTCATTTTCCAACTGACCTGCTTTAGTTCTCTTTCGGAAACAAAGCCTGTGACAATCATGAAGAGCTTGGTCGCGACCAGCGCCACAACAATGATAACCGTGTGTGCTAAATCAAAATGCACAGTCGCTCCCCAGGTAACCTGGAAGAAGCTTAGCACAAAAATGGCGTCACCAAACCTTGGTGACGCAGGGTAATCCTAGTCTTAGGTGGCTGGCAATTAGGTCAGCTGTACTTGCTCGCCTTTGCAAACTCGCTGGTCAAGCGGGTGCGCAGCTTTTTCGCGGCCCCTTTCAAAGCGGATTGAATATCCTCCGCCTCGTGATGGGCAGAGAGCGGCCCTTTGCCACGCGGACGCGCCTCCATGGTGCACAAAATATGATCTGGCCCATGCTTGTCAGCATTCTGGTCCTTCAAATGCACTTCCACTCGTGTCAGGCGGTCACTCATGTGCTCCAGATCATTGGAAACGGCCAGTTCTGCCACTTCAATCACACGCACGTCACCATGAATGAAGTTGTCGGTATTCACCTGAATTTGCATTGTCAGATCCTTTCATCGTTACACTACAGACCTATGAACGCCTGCGTGGTTTACAAGGAACAAGCTGTTCATTTCCTTGCGTGAATTCAGGATAGGCAAGCCATTTTCCGCTCACTTTGATGTCGGTCAAAAGCGGTATAAACGCCCTCCGTCAGGAAAGCGCCTCCGCAACACGTTTGGCAAAATCCTCGCCACGTTTTTCAAAGCTGTTGTACTGGTCAAAACTCGCCGCCGCTGGCGCGAGCAACACCGTATCACCCGCCTCAGCCTCCGCCGCCGCTTTGGCCACAGCCGTCGCCATATCGGTGCAAACCTCCGTCGCAATGCCCTTGAGCTGCATAGCAAAACTGGCGGCCTCACGCCCGATCACATAGGCCTTTTTCACGCCTCCGGCACTCTCTGCCAAGTCGCCAATCCCGCCCTCTTTCTCCAATCCACCACAAATCCAGCGGATGTTTTGGAAAGCCGACAGCGCTTTTTTGGCGGCATCGAAGTTGGTGGCCTTGCTGTCATTTACAAAGGTCACACCATCCTGCTCAGCGATGATCTGGCTGCGATGTGGCAAGCCAGCAAAGGAAGCAAACCCCGCCTCAATCAAACGGGGGGCCAAGCCCAAAGAGCGACAGACCGCATAGGCGGCGCAGGCGTTCTGATGGTTGTGTGTGCCGGGCAGGCCCTTGATGGCACGCAGATCAATTGACCCAGCCTGACGGCCCTTGCGGTATTCACTCAGGTAACCCTTGCGGGCAAAGACATTCCAGCCCGCCCCGGTCAGCTTGCGCTCGGTGGAAATCCGCATCACCCGGTCATCGACCGGTCCTTCAGACAACTGTCCTGCCAGATATTTACCCTCAATCTCATCCACTCCAACTATGGCGCGATCCGGCCCGCCTTCGGCAAACAGGCGACGCTTGGCGGCAAAATACCCCCCCATGCCCGCGTGTCGATCGAGGTGATCTGGGCTGAGGTTTGTGAAGACCGCCACATCCGGCGTCAGGCTACGGGCCAGATCGGTCTGGTAACTCGACAGTTCAAGCACCACCACATCGCCATCTTCTGCAGGATCAATGTCCAACACCCCGCGGCCAATGTTGCCCGCAAGCTGGGTCCGACGTCCCGCTTCGCTCAGCACATGGTGGATCAACGCGGAGGTTGTGGATTTCCCGTTGGAACCAGTCACTGTCACCACCTTGGGCGTGACCTCAAAACTGTCCCACTGACGCGTCGCAAAACTGCGAAAGAACAAACCAATGTCATTGTCCACCGGCACGCCGGCATCCAGAGCTGCGGCTACCACAGGGTTCGGCTCTGGGTACAAATGCGGAATACCTGGCGAGACAATCAGGCTGGCAATATCCTCAAACGCGCCCTGTCGAGCCAGATCCCGGCAAACGAAGCCTTCAGCCTCCACCGTTTCCCGTGCCGTTGGGTTGTCATCCCAGCAGATCGCTTCCGCACCACCTGCGCGCAACGCCAGCGCTGTGGCAAGGCCAGACCGGCCCAAGCCCAAAACAGCCACTTTCGCGCCGTCAAATCCCTGCACTGGAATCATGTGATGTCCCCCAAATTTTCTCGGCCACACAGTGCCTTTCCATCGGCGGAGGCACAAGTGGCAGCTTTTGAGGGCCTCCGTTGGAGGTACTTGGGGACCATGACCAAATAGACAAAAAAGGGCGCCCCTGGCGCCCTCTCTCAGCTTGGATTTGCTTAGCGCAGTTTCAGCGTCGCCAGACCAATCATCGCCAGGATCACTGCGATAATCCAGAAGCGGATCACAATCTGCGGCTCCGACCAGCCCTTTTTCTCATAGTGGTGATGAATTGGCGCCATCAAGAACACGCGTTTACCGGTGCGTTTGAAATACAGCACCTGAATAATTACGCTGAGCGCCTCCACCACAAACAAACCACCAATAATGCCCAGCACCAGCTCGTGTTTCGTCGCGACGGCAATTGCGCCCAACGCCCCGCCAAGCGCCAAGGAGCCAGTGTCACCCATGAACACTGCTGCTGGGGGCGCATTGTACCACAAGAAGCCCAAGCCGCCGCCGATCAAACCTGCAACAAAGATCAGGATTTCGCCTGTGCCCGGCACGTAATGGACATCCAAATATTGCGTAAAGTCGACACGCCCAACCGCATAAGCAATCACACCCAGCGCGCCGGCGGCGATCATCACCGGCATGATCGCCAGACCATCCAGGCCATCAGTCAGGTTCACAGCATTGGCCGCGCCCACCACCACAAACATGGCAAACGGAATATACGCCCAGCTTAGATTGATCAGCACCTCTTTGAAGACCGGAACGGCTAACTGCAGCTGCAGGATTTCCGGCTGCAAATAGGTCGCCCAAACACCGGCCACACCGGCAATCAGAAAGCCCAGAAGCAAGCGCACCTTGCCCGACACCCCTTTGGTGTTTTGCTTGGAGACTTTTGCATAATCATCCGCAAAGCCGATCAGCCCATAGGCCAGGGTCACAAACAGCACCAGCCAGACAAACCCGTTGTCCCACCGCGCCCAAAGCAGCGTAGACGTCACCAAGGCGCCTACAATCAGCAGACCGCCCATCGTCGGAGTGCCCGCCTTGGCAAAATGCCCTTCCGGACCATCGTCGCGGATCGGCTGACCTTTGCCTTGCTTGCGGCGCAGCACATTGATCAGCGGCTTGCCAAAAATGAAGCCAAAGATCAGCGCCGTCATAAACGCCCCGCCCGCGCGGAAAGTGATGTAGCGAAACAGGTTAAAAAAATCACCGCCGTCTGACAGACTGGTCAGCCAATAAAACATTACGCGTCCTCGTTCTTGGATTGCGGGGCGGGATGGCCCAGTTTGCGGATGGCGTCAACCACCTTGGACAACGCCATTGACAGGCTGCCCTTGGCCATGACCACATCTCCGGAGTCTACCAGCCTGCGCACATCCGGCACCAGCTCGGCGCTGATTTCGACCCAATGCCCCCGCTTTTCTTCCGGCAGGGCCGCGTGCAGATGCTGCATCAGCGGGCCAACACAATGCACCACATCGATGTCTTCCATCGCTGGGTGGCTGGCCAACGCCGCATGCATCTCAACCTCTTGCGGGCCTAGCTCCTTCATGTCACCAACAAAGGCGATCCGACGCCCCTTGCCGATACGCCCTACGCCGTTGGTGGGCACCGCCGCCGCGAGCACCTCTAAGGCCGCTCCAAGGCTGGTTGGGTTGGCATTATATGCCTCATCAATCAACTCCAACGTGCGCTCGATTTCCACTGGGTCCAAGTAAATGGTTTCCCGCGCGCCTCGGCCCACAAAAGGCGTCCAGCGCCCCAAGGCGGCCACTGACAGAGCCAGGTCTGCACCCAAAGCCTCAGCAGCGGCCAAAGCACCCAGCCCATTCATCGCAAAATGCCGTCCGGCGCTTTGCACTTTGAACATCGCCAAATCGCCGCAATGAACAGCGCGCGCCACGGTGACATTGCCGGTTAGCTTAACATCGCCCAGCCGCCAATCTTTGGCCGTTTCGCCAAAGTCTTGGATCTCAGCGGACAAGTTCCGCGCATGGGCGCGCAATACGTCCGCGGTCTCAATGTCGGCGTTCACAATCGCAATGCCACCCGGCTCCAGACCATCAAATACCGCCGCCTTTTCCTGCGCGATACCAGCGACGTTTTCAAAGGCTTCCAAATGCACCGCCGCCACCGTAGTCACCAGCGCCACATGCGGGCGGGCCATCTTCGCGAGTGGAGAAATTTCACCGGGATGGTTCATGCCAATCTCGATCACCGCAAACTCGGTGTCGTGCGGCATCCGTGCCAAAGTCAAAGGCACGCCCCAATGATTGTTATAGCTCGCCACAGAGGCATGGGTTTTCCCCTGCCCGTCCAGAATGGCGCGCAGCATTTCTTTGGTTGAGGTTTTGCCAACAGAACCGGTCACCGCCACAACCCGCGCCTCGGTGCGGGCGCGTCCGGCTTTCCCCAGCGCCTCCAGCCCCTCCAGAACATTGTCCACGATCAAAAGCGGCGCATCTGGCGATACGCCTTCCGGAACGTGGCTTACCAAGGCAGCCGCCGCGCCTTTTTCCAGCGCCTGCGCGACAAACTCATGCCCGTCCCGCGCCGCCGTCAGCGCCACAAACAAATCGCCCGGTTCAATGGTCCGCGTGTCGATCGACACACCGGAGCATTCCCATGCGACAGTGACTTTGCCGCCTGTCGCCTTGGCAGCGGCCCCAGATGTCCAAAGGCTCATGCGATCCCCCCGTCCAGTGCGGCCACAGCGACGCTGGCCTGTTCACAATCATCAAACGGCAACACATCGTCACCTACGATCTGGCCGGTTTCGTGACCCTTGCCCGCGATCAACAAAGTATCTCCCGGCCCCAGCGCATCCACTGCCAGCAGAATGGCTTTGGCGCGGTCATCCACCTCGGTGGCTTCTGGCGCGCCTTCCATCACAGCCGCCCGGATTGTTGCCGGATCTTCGGTGCGCGGGTTGTCATCTGTGACATAGACCACATCGGCGTTTTGCGCAGCCGCCTGCCCCATCAAGGAGCGTTTGGCCGCGTCGCGATCACCGCCAGCGCCGACAATCACAATCAGGCGCCCCATCACATGCGGGCGCATCGCCTGAAGCGCGGTCGCCACCGCATCCGGCGTATGGGCGTAGTCCACAAATACCGCGGCACCGTTTTCCCGAGTGGCCGCCAATTGCATCCGTCCGCGCACACCTTTGAGTTCATGCAGCACTTCAAAGACCCGCTCTGGCTCAGCCCCACAGGCGATGGCCACGCCGGACGCCAGCAAGACGTTTTCCGCCTGAAACCCGCCCAACAAATTTAGACGCTGCTGGTATGCTTTGCCTCTAAATGTAAACCGAATGTCCTGACCGGTGATGTCAAACCGCTGCGCCATCAACGCGATGTCGGCCTCGCCTTTGCCTACCGTGATCACATCCTGGGCACGCCCACTGGCAATGATCGCCATGTCCAGGCCACGTGGATCATCCACATTGATCACCGCCGTGCCATCTTCGGGCAATACACGGCCAAACAGTCCAGCCTTGGCGTTGAAATATTCATCAAAGGTTTCGTGATAGTCGAGGTGGTCCTGCGTGAAGTTTGTGAACCCCGCCGCCTTCAATTGCACCCCGTCCAATCGGCACTGCGCCAACCCGTGTGAGCTGGCCTCCATCGCCGCAAAGCCAATGCCAGCCTCCGCCGCGGCTGCCAGCGTGCGGTGCAAGGTGATCGGCTCCGGTGTGGTGTGATTGAGCGGCGCGGTGAAGTCACCCTCAACCCCAGTCGTGCCAAGGTTCACCGCCTCAAGTCCTAGCTCCTGCCAAATCATGCGCAGGAAGGTCGCCACCGATGTCTTGCCATTGGTACCCGTGACCGCCGCCATGATCCCTGGCTGCGCGCCAAAATAGAGCGCCGCCGTATAGGCCAGCGCCTGACGTGGGTCTTCGGCAATCACCAGCGCAGCGTCACTCGCTGCCAGCTCCTGTTCGGCAATTTTGGCGCCCGCCGCATCGGTCAGAATTGCCGCCGCACCCATGCGCAGGGCAAACTGGATAAATGTACCGCCATGCACACGCGTGCCCGGCAAGGCAGCAAAGAGCCCCCCCTCTTTCACCTCACGGCTGTCCACCGCCAATCCGGTGATCGCCGGGTTCAGCCCACCCATGGCTGTCAGACCCAATTCTGAAAGCTGTTTTGCGCCTGCTGCCATCTGTGAATGCCCTTATTTGGCTTAGTTTGATGTCAGCGTTATATCAGCCAAAGGCGCAGGCTCAACCTCGGGACGCAGCCCCAAAAGCGGCGCCACGCGCGTGATCATCTCTGCCGCCACCGGCACCGCCGTCCAACCGGCGGTACGACGCGGTTCGTCACCGGAAGTTTCCACTGGTTCATCCAGGCTCAGGATCAGCACATACTTTGGGTCATGCGCTGGGAACATGGCGGCAAAGGTGGCGATCACCTTGTCCTCATAATACCCGCGCCCGCTCTCCAGCGGCTTGTCCGCCGTCCCGGTTTTGCCACCGACAGCGTAGCCCGGCACCTCACCAAAGGAGGCTGTGCCCTCGCTCACCACTTTGCGCAGCATCAGGCGCGATGCCTCGGCGCTGGCAGAGTTCATCACGCGCTCGCCTTTGACCACGCTGTCCTGCTTCAAGATCGTCGGAACAACTTTGGTGCCGCCATTGGCAATGGCTGCATAGCCAGCCGCCAGATGCAGCGGGCTGGCCGACATGCCGTGGCCATAAGAAATTGTCATGGTCGACAGCTCGGACCAGTTTTTTGGCAACAGCGGCTGGGCACCTTTGGCCTCAACCAGTTCCACCGGTGTTGGATCAAAGAAACCAAGCTGCTTCAAAAAGTCTTGCTGGCGCGCCGCCCCAATCACCTGCGCCATCCGCGCGGTACCGATGTTGGACGACTTAACAATCACCTTTGTGACGGTGAGTTGCGCACCGTAGTTGCGGAAATCACGGATCTTGAACTTGCCCCAACGCAACGGGCCAGCGGTGTTGATCTTGGTCTCCGGGTTCGCCAGCCCAAGCTCCATCGACTGC
>Ga0189290_100167_pt1 | contig 41270 bp, 43 predicted proteins | sample UW140minimetaG_FD_130318 | JGI IMG/M metagenome (GOLD analysis project Ga0189290, IMG submission 130318) | Marine microbial communities from the Costa Rica Dome - UW140 mini metaG | ecosystem: Environmental > Aquatic > Marine > Oceanic > Photic zone | place: Costa Rica: the Eastern Pacific...
CGCCGCGGCCGTCACCGTCGACGCGGGTCAGGACGATGCCCGTGATGCCGACGCGCTCGTCGAAGGAGCGGGCGAGATTCACCGCGTCCTGGCCGGTCAGCGAATCGGCGACGAGCAGGATCTCGTGGGGCTCGGTCGTCCGCTTGATGTCGGCCATCTCGACCATCAGCGGCTCGTCGATATGGGTCCGGCCGGCGGTATCGAGGATGACGAGGTCGTAGCCGCCGAGCTTGGCCGCCTGCTTGGCACGGGCGGCGATCTCCACCGGTCCCTGGCCGGCGATGATCGGCAGGGTGGCGACGCCGGTCTGCTCGCCGAGGACGCGCAACTGCTCCTGGGCCGCCGGACGTCGGGTGTCGAGCGAAGCCATCAGCACTTTCTTGCGCTGCCGCTCGGTGAGGCGTTTGGCCAGCTTGCCGGTGGTCGTCGTCTTTCCCGAGCCCTGCAGGCCGACCATCATCAGGACGACGGGAGCCGGCGCATTGAGGTCGATGGCGACCTGCTCGCTGCCCAGCGTGGCGATCAGCTCGTCATGGACGATCTTCACGACCATCTGGCCGGGCCTGATCGACTTCAGGATTTCCGCACCGACGGCCTTGGCGCGGACACGGTCGGTGAAGTCCCGCACCACTTCCAGCGCGACGTCGGCCTCCAGCAGCGCCCGACGGACCTCGCGCAGCGCGGCCGACACGTCCTTTTCGGACAAGGCACCGCGGCCGGTGAGGCCGTTCAGGATGGACCCGAGGCGGTCCTGGAGAGAATCGAACATGCGTGCTTCCTTCCCGTCCTTCCGAACACGACCGGAAGGTGGTTCGCTTCGATCCGAAGCGCAAACCCGCAAGCGCTTTGGCAATGCTCAAAGCACGATCGCATCCGCGGGCGAAACTCGCTGGCGGATGTTGACCTCCGTGCGGCTCTTGCGAGAGGGGCACGGTCGGCGGGTCGCGGACAGATGTCGCGGATTTGGGTCTGCAGAAACACCGACCGGCCGCCAATGTCAAGTTTCGCGGCCCCTGCGGAACGTCGGGGCGGTGGGAGCCAGGCCGGCGGCGGACCGACAGGCGGCACCGCTCATCCGATCATCGCCGGTCGGAGCGCCGACGCCGCCGCCACCTGCCCGACTGTCGATAGCCGGGCACGGAACGAATGCCCCCCTGCGGCATTCTGTGGCGGAACGACGCATGGCGATCCTCGCCGATGCCGATCCTCTACGAGGCTTCGGCCGGGACCGACGCGTAGCCCGGCAGCCCTTGGCTGCCCTTTGTTGGAAGTGGAGTCCCCCCGTGAGCGATCTTCGTGAACCCGAACGCGAGCGCACCGTCATCGTCAATAACGACCGCGGCGGAAGCGGCGGCGGCGGTGGTAGCTGGCTGATCGCCGGCATCCTGATCGTCGTGGTCGTGATCGGCGCCTTCTTCATCTTCGGCGACGGCCTGCTCGGCGGCGGCGCCGGCGGCGGTGCCGACACCAATGTCTCGATCGACACGCCGGACGTGAACGTCGAGGCCCCGGATGTCAGCGGCGGCGACGCACCGGCTCCGGCCAACTGATCCAGTTCCACCGGCGGCCGGGCGATCGGCCGCCGGTTTTCGTTCGGGGTCCGCGGACCGGACCGCAAGGGCCTTGTTCCTGTGATCGCCCCGCGCCGAAGACGCAGCGTCCTTGTCGCAGGGCTTGAACATCGCCGCGGACCAGCGCATTCGGAGAGCCTCACGCTTCACGGAAGGCCGCCTGAATGGACACGCAGACCCCGGATTCGGACATCTCGCAGACGCTCAGCCCGCTGTTCACCCCGCTCGACCTCGGCGCGTTGCGGCTGGAAAACCGCATCATCATCGGGCCGATGTGCCAGTATTCGGCCGACGACGGATCGGCCACCGACTGGCACATGATGCATCTCGGCCAGCTCGCCATGTCCGGTGCCGGCCTGCTCATCCTCGAAGCGACCGCCGTCTCGCCCGAAGCCCGCATCACCTTCAAGGACCTCGGCCTCTATTCCGATGGCAACGAGGCGGCCCTCGCCCGCGTCCTCAAGTCGATCGCTGTCCATTCGCAGATGCCCGTCGCCATCCAGCTCGGCCATGCCGGCCGCAAGGCGTCGAGCGCCGAACCCTGGGCCGGCGGCCAGCAGATCGCCCCGACCGATCCGACCGGCTGGCAGTGCGTGGCGCCCTCCGCCATTCCCCATTCACCCGGCGAAGTGGCGCCGACCGCCCTCGACGCCGAGGGCCTGCAGAAGATCAAGGACGATTTCGTCGCCACCGCCCTGCGCGCCGTGCGCCTCGGTATCGTCGGCATCGAGCTGCATTCGGCGCATGGCTATCTCCTGCACCAGTTCCTGTCGCCGATCTCGAACCGTCGCGACGACGAATATGGCGGCAGCGTCGAGAACCGCATGCGCTTCCCGCTCGAGGTCTTCGACGCCGTCAAGGCGGCCGTGCCGGCCGACATCCCGGTCTGGGTCCGCCTGTCGGCCAGCGACTGGGTCGAGGGCGGCTGGGACATCGAAGGCTCGCTCGCCTATTCGAAGGCGCTGGAGGCCCGCGGCGCGGCGGCGATCCACGTCTCCTCCGGCGGCGTCTCGCCAGACCAGAAGATCCCGCTCGGACCCGGCTACCAGGTGCATTTCGCCGAGGCCGTGAAGGCCGCGGTGTCGATCCCGGTGATCGGCGTCGGCCTGATCACCGAGGCGCGCCAGGCCGAGACGATCATTGCCGAGAACAAGGCCGATGCCATCGCCATCGCCCGCGCCATTCTCTACGAGCCGCATTGGCCGTGGCATGCTGCCGCCGAACTCGGCGCCTCGGTGCGGGCACCGAAGCAGTATTGGCGCTCGCAGCCGCGCGAGTTCAAGGCGCTGTTCAAGGACGCCGCTTTCGGCCAGCGCTGATCGCGCGATCCTTTCAATCGCGCCGCGCATCGGCCATATAACCGGCATGACCGACAGCGCCGCACGAGATACGGATTTGAGCGTGGCCTTCGCCCGGATGAACGGGCTGGGCAACGAGATCGTCGTCGCCGATCTTCGCGGATCGGCGGCGCGGATTTCGGCCGCGGCCGCACGCGCCCTTGCCGAGGATCCCGCCACCCGCTTCGACCAGATCATGGCGATCCACGACCCGCGCCTCGACGGCACCGACGCCTATGTGCGGATCATCAATCGCGACGGCTCCGAAGCCGAGGCCTGCGGCAACGGCACGCGTTGCGTGGTCCAGGCGCTCGCCGCCGAGACCGGCCGCCGCGACTTCACCTTCGAGACCCGCGCCGGCATCCTGACCGCCTTTGAGCGCGACGACGGGCTGATCGCCGTCGACATGGGCCGGCCGCGCTTCGGCTGGTCCGAGATTCCCCTGTCGGAAGAGTTCAGCGACACAAGGGCGGTCGAACTTCAGATCGGGCCCATCGACGCGCCGATCCTGCATTCGCCCTCGGTCGCCTCCATGGGCAATCCCCACGCCATCTTCTGGGTCGACCGGGACGTATGGAGCTATGAGCTCGATCGGTTCGGCCCGGTGCTGGAGAACCATCCGCTGTTTCCCGAGCGCGCCAACATCTCGATTGCGCAGGTCACGGCGCCGGACGCCCTCACCCTGCGGACCTGGGAACGCGGTGTCGGCCTGACCCGCGCCTGCGGCTCGGCCGCCTGCGCTGCCGCCGTCTCGGCGACCCGCACGCGGCGCACCGGTCGCATCGTCACGGTGACCGTGCCCGGCGGCGACCTCCTGATCGACTGGCGCGATGACGACCATGTCCTCATGACCGGGCCGGCCGAATGGAACTGGTCCGGGCGTCTCGATCCCGCGACCGGCGCCTATATGCGCGACGAGACGGCGACGCACGAGCCGGCCTGATGGGTGTCGAGATCGTCTCCTTCGGCTGCCGGCTCAACACCTATGAGGCCGAGATCATGAAGCGCGAGGCCGTGGCGGCGGGCCTCGACGCCGATCCGCGCGGCGCCATCGTCTTCAACACCTGCGCCGTGACTTCGGAAGCCGTGCGGCAGGCCCGCAAGCAGATCCGTCGGGCGAGGCGCGAGAACCCCGAGGCCCGCATCCTCGTCACCGGCTGTGCCGCCCAGACCGAACCCAGCCGCTTCGCCGAGATGGGCGAAGTCGACGCCGTCCTCGGCAATGACGAGAAGCTGACGGCCAGCGCCTATCGCGCCCTGCCCGATTTCGGCGTTGCTGCCGAGGAGAAGGTCCGCGTCAACGACATCATGAGCGTCACCGAGACCGCCGGCCACATGGTCGACGCGATCGAGGGCCGCGCCCGTGCCATCGTCCAGGTGCAGAATGGCTGCGACCATCGCTGCACCTTCTGCATCATCCCCTTCGGGCGCGGCAATTCCCGCTCGGTGCCGATGGGCGCGGCGGTCGACCAGGTGAAGCGCCTCGTCGCTGCCGGCTACAACGAAGTGGTGCTGTCGGGCGTCGACATGACCTCCTGGGGAGCGGACCTGCCCGGCGCGCCGAAGCTCGGCCAGCTGGTCCAGGCGATCCTCAGACACGTGCCGGACCTTGCCCGCCTGCGGCTATCCTCGATCGATTCCGTCGAGGTCGACCCGGCGCTGATCGAGGCGATCGGCTCCGAGACCCGGCTGATGCCGCATCTGCACCTGTCGCTGCAGGCCGGCGACGACATGATCCTGAAGCGCATGAAGCGGCGCCATTCGCGCGACGACGCCATCCGCTTCTGCGCCGACATCCGCGCCGCGCGGCCCGACATCGTCTATGGCGCCGACATCATCGCCGGCTTTCCGACCGAGACCGACGCGATGTTCGAGAACTCCATGAAGCTCGTCGAGGATTGCGGCCTGACCCATCTTCACGTGTTTCCGTTCTCGCCGCGCGAGGGCACGCCGGCGGCCCGCATGCCGCAATTGCCGCGCGACGTCGTCAAGGACCGGGCGACGGCCCTGCGCGCCCGCGGCGAAACCGCCCATCGCGCTCATCTGGCCAGCCTCGTCGGCACACGGCAATCGGTGCTGGTGGAGCGCAACCAGCGCGGCCGCTGTGCCGATTTTACCCTCTGCGAGATCGAGGAGGGCCTCCCCGGCTCCATCCTCGACGCTATCATTGTGGGCGAACGCGGTGGCAGACTGGTCGCCCGCCCCGATGTCCTTCGTTCCGGCCCGGCCGGAATATTCTCCGACCATCTGAGAGAACTGACGTAAGCCATGGCTGAGCAAAAAGGCTTCTTCCGCCGCATCTTCTCCTTCGGGTCGGACAGCGAAACCGATCGCACGCCCGAGCATGGTGATACGCCGCGGCCTTCCGATACCGAATTCGGCGCCCCCGGCTCGCCCGATCCGGACGTCCGCCCGAAGGCGGCAGCCAGTTCGGTTGCTGATTCGGAGGCCGGCGCCGATGTCGGTGACGGCGGCGGCATCACCCCTCTGGCCGAAATGGCCGAGCACTCCGATGCGGACCAGGCTCAAAAAAAAACGCTGAACTCGGACAAGAACTAGAACCGGACGCCGAAACGGCGGACTTTTCCTGGCTCGAGGAACCGACGCCGGCCGAGCCCGCCGACGAGAGCGAATTCGCCTTTCTGGGCGCCGACCCCGCCGAGCGGCTGGGCGAACATGCCGAGCCGGAGGTTGCGGCGCCCGTCGAACCGCTCGCGGGCGAAACCCGCGAAACCTCCGAGATCGCCGATGCGGCGGCGCCCGGTATCCCCCCGGCGTCCGATGCCGATCATCTCGACGGGCACAATGACGACGCTTTGTCGTCCGACGAGGAAGATGCGGACTTCTCCTGGCTGGACGCGGATCTGCCGCCGGAGGACGAGGAACACGGCGAGGCGCCGGTCGCCGAGCGGGTCGATCCCTCCTTCGATACCACCGATGCGCCCGAGACCGACATCGCGGCGCCGCCAGCCTCCGCGCCGGAAGGCGATCAGGCGCCTCTGCCCGCTCCGGTAGGCACGCCGCGCCCCGCAGCCGATGCCGCCGCCGGCTTCCGCCTGCGCGAACAGGCGCCCGCCGCTCCCGAACCGGCGCCCGCCCCCCGCGTGCCCTGGCTGCAGCGCCTTCGCGAGGGGCTGGCGCGTTCCTCCACCCAGCTCACCGGGTCGATCGGCTCGATCTTCACCAAGCGGCGGCTGGACGAGGACACGCTGCAGGATTTCGAGGACGTGCTGATCCAGGCCGATCTCGGCGTCGAGACCGCCCTGAAGATTACCGACCGCCTGTCGGAAGGCCGCTTCGGCCGCGAGATCAGCGGCCAGGAAGTGCGCACCATCCTTGCCGAGGAAATCGAGAAGGCGCTGGACCCCGTGGCCCTGCCGCTGGAGCTCGATCTGGCCAAGAAGCCGCATGTCATCCTGGTGGTCGGCGTCAACGGCACCGGCAAGACCACGACCATCGGCAAGCTGGCCGCCAAGCTGACCCGCGGCGGGCTCAAGGTGACGCTCTGCGCCGGCGACACCTTCCGTGCCGCCGCCGTCGAGCAGCTGAAGATCTGGGGCGAGCGAACCGATTCGGAGGTGATCGCCCGATCGATCGGCGCCGATGCGGCGGGCCTTGCCTATGAAGCCTACGACCGGGCGGTCGAGAACGATTCCGACGTCCTGATCATCGACACTGCCGGTCGCCTGCAGAACAAGACCGAGCTGATGGCCGAACTGGAGAAGATCGTCCGCGTGCTGCAGAAGCGCGAGCCGGACGCGCCGCATACGGTGCTTCTCACCCTCGACGCCACCACTGGCCAGAACGCCATGAACCAGGTCGAGATCTTCCGCAACGTGGCCGGGGTCAACGGCTTGGTCATGACCAAGCTCGACGGCTCGGCGCGCGGCGGCATCCTCGTCGCCATCGCCGCCAAATTCCGCCTGCCGGTCTATTTCGTCGGCGTCGGCGAAGGCATCGACGATCTCGAGCCCTTCAAGGCGAAGGACTTCGCCGCCGCGATCGCCGGCACCACCACGCCGGCCTGACCGGCGAAAAATCGTCGCGACGGGCGGCCACGCCTCGCATTCGTCGCGATCAGTTCCGATATGGACCGGGAACAGGGAGTCCGCATGTCGCACCACATTCTCGAGGAAGAGCCGAACAGCCCGGCGCGCAAGGAGATGAATCCGCTCCTGAAATTCGCGCTGGAGCTGGGGCCGCTGATGGTCTTCTTCTTCGCCAATTCGCGTGGCGAGCAGCTCGCGGCGACGTTTCCCGTCCTGAAGGAATTCGGCGGGCCGCTGTTCATCGCCACCGGCCTGTTCATGGCGGCCATGGCGATCTCGCTGGCGGTCTCCTGGGCGATCACCAGATCGCTGCCGATCATGCCGCTGGTCACCGGCGCCGTGGTGCTGGTGTTCGGCTCGCTGACCCTGTGGCTGCAGGACGAGACCTTCATCAAGATGAAGCCGACCATCGTCAACGGCCTGTTCGCCGCGGTGCTGCTCGGCGGGCTGCTCTTCGGCAAGTCGCTGCTCGGCTACGTCTTCGACCAGGCCTTCAAGCTGGACGCCGAGGGCTGGCGCAAGATGACCCTGCGCTGGGGCCTGTTCTTCATCTTCCTGGCGGTCGTCAACGAAGTCGTCTGGCGCAATTTCTCGACCGATTTCTGGGTCGCCTTCAAGGTCTGGGCGACGATGCCGATCACCATCATCTTCATGCTGACCCAGATTCCGCTCATCAAGCAGCATTCGACCGAACGACTGGCCGGCGCGGAAGACACCGGCCGCTAGGCCATCCCGCACCGACACCGTCCCAACCAAGAGGCCGACCGACATGGACATGCAGAAGCTTCTCGGAGAATTCCTTGGCGCCGGAAACCAGGGCGGCCGCCATCCCGGCGACCAGCGATCCGGCCAGGGCCAGGGCGGCTCGATCGTCGACCAGCTCGGCGGCATGCTGCAGGGGCGCGGCGGGTCCGGTTCGGGGCTTGGCGGCATGCTTCAGGGCGGCGCCGGCTCGGCCATAGGCGGTGCGCTGCTCGGCGGCCTAGCCTCCAGCCTGTTCCGCGGCAAGGGCGTACGCAAGCTCGGCGGCACGGCGCTGAAACTTGGCGGCGCGGCCGTTGTCGCCGGCCTCGCCTACAAGGCCTACCAGAACTACCAGGCCAGCCAGGGCACCGCACTGCCCAACGCCCAGCCGACGCCGCGCCTGCCCGACGAAGCCCGCGCCTCGGCCGAGATTCCCGCCCCCGAAGGCACCGCTTTCCTGCCGGCCGGCGACGAGGAGGCCCATGCGCGGCTGATGCTGTCGGCGATGATCGCCGCGGCCAAGGCCGACGGCTATATCGACGCCGAGGAGCAGCAGGCGATCTTCGGGCGGATCGACGAGATCGATCTCGACGCCGAGGAAAAGGGCTTCGTCATGGACGAGATGCGCCAGCCGATGAGCATCGATGCGCTCGCTGCCAGCGCCACCACGCCGGAACTGGCGATGGAGATCTACACCGCCTCGGTGCTGGCGATCGATCCCGACCATCCGGCCGAGCGGGCCTATCTCGACCTTCTCGGCGCACGGCTGAACCTGCCGGCCGAACTGACCGCCGAAATCCGCCGCACCGCCGGCGAAGTGCAGGGCTGAGGCTTGAAGGCGGCTGTCCTCGGCTGAACTCCGGCCTGATCAGAACTCGCCGACCGGCAGCGCCCGTCCATCGGGAATCGTGTTGCCGGTCGCCCCGCCGGGATTGGTGAAGGGCACCGGCGGCGCGCCTTCCTGCGCCGCGCGGTCGTGGTTCAGCGCCCAGTGGACCGACGGAAACGCCAGCTCGTCCCAGGGAATATCGTCCCAGGCGAAGAGGTCCACCGCCTGGCTTTCGATGCCCGGCGCGATTGTCGGCTCGGCAAGGCTTGCCCGGTAGATCAGCTGCACCTGGCTGATCCGCGGCACCGAATAGACCGCCAACAGCCGCTCGATGGCGAGCTGCGCCGTCGCCTCTTCCCGCGCCTCGCGCCGCGCCCCGTCCTCGGGCGTCTCGTTCAGCTCCAGATAGCCGGCAGGAATGGTCCAGAAACCCTGTCGCGGTTGGATCGCGCGCCGGCACAGCAGGATCCGGCCGTCATGGCGGACCACCGAGCCGACCACGATCTTCGGGTTCTCATAGGCGACGAAGCCGCAAGTGTCGCAGATCTTACGGGCGACGTCGTCGCCCTTGGGCGTACGCAGGGAAAAGGATGTCTCGGTCATGCGCCCCATATGGCTCGGCGCATCGATCCGGGAATGACCACGCGGTTCGGCACGCCGCGACCGAACGTCCGGGCGGCCTCCGGGTCAGCTCGTGGGCGCGGCGCCCTTCGAAGAACCGGTGAGGACGCGCTCCACCGCCGGCAGGAGGCCGGTCTTCACCGCCTCGGGCGTGAACGGTCCCGTCTGCTTGAAGACGATCTCGCCGTCCGGCGCGACGAGGAAGCTCTCCGGCACGCCATAGACGCCCCAGTCGATCGTTGCCGAGCCCTTCTGGTCCACGCCGATGGCGGCATAGGGATTGCCCAACGACTCCAGAAACTTGCGGGCGTTCTCCGGCTTGTCCTTGTAGTTGATGGCGACCAGCTTGAAGCGCTCGTCCTGGGCGAGGTCCATCAGCAGCGGATGCTCGTCCCGGCACGGCCCGCACCAGGATGCGAAGACATTGACCAGCACCGGCCGGCCATCGCCGAAGCCGGTGAGGTCTAGCGCCGGCATCGGCCCGCCCTCGGGGCCGGAAACACCGTCCAGCGCCGGCAGCACGGTCTGCGGCGCCGTCTTGCCGATCAGCACCGAGGGGATCTGCTGTGGATCGTGGCCGGAGACGAGCTGGTAGAGGAAGATCGCCGCAAGACCGCCGAACAGCACCAGCGGCAGCGCCACCAGCCAGTTGCGGCGGGGTTTCGGGGCCTTCGTCACGGTCTCGGCCGCCGGCGCGGTCGGCAGCGTCGTCGGGTCGTCCGTCATCGCGTTGCCTCCGCGCCGCTGGCTGGCGCGGCCGCGGCCGAGCGGCGACGAATGCCCCGCGCCTCGAGGTCCTTCAGCGCCCGCTTCTGGGCGCGGGCATCGAGAAACACCCAGGCCGCGATCCCGACCAGCGCCAGCACGGAGATGGCGTAGGCCGAGCCGATGAAGCCGATATAGTCGTTCTGCATGATGATATCCTCAGGCCTCGGCGCGGCGGGCCGCCAGTCGCGACAGCGCCGCCACGCGCCGGCGCAGCACTTCCGTGCGCATCGCCGTCAGATGCAGGGCGAAGAACAGGAGCGTGAAGCCGGCCGCCGAGACCAGCAGCGGGATCAGGAAGACCGGCGGCATGGCCGGCCCGTCGACCCGGATGACGCTGGCGCTCTGATGCAGCGTGTTCCACCAGTCGACGGAAAACTTGATGATCGGGATGTTGACGAAGCCGACGAGGACGAGGATCGCCGCGGCCTTCGCGCTGCGGCCCGGCTCGTCCAGCGCCCGGGTCAGGGCGATCAGCCCGAGATACATCAGGAACAGGATGAACACCGAGGTCAGCCGGGCATCCCAGACCCACCATGTGCCCCACATCGGGCGGCCCCAGATCGAGCCGGTGATCAGCGCCAGCGCCGTGAACACCGCGCCGATGGGCGCCGCCGCCTTGACCGCGACGTCGGCCAGCGGATGCCGCCAGACCAGCGTGCCCAGCGCCGACACGCTCATCACCGTCCAGATCATCATCGACAGCCAGGCGAAGGGCACATGGATGAACATGATCTGCACCGTCGCGCCCTGCTGATAGTCGGGCGGGGCGCGAAAGCCGAGGGTCAGGCCGACCGCCAGCGCGATGAGCGCCAGGGCGTAGAGCCATGGCTGCAGCCTGCCCGACAGCTCCAGGAAGCGGGTCGGATTGGCCAGGATCGTGAAGCGCGACGGCTTGGCGGCGGACATGTCGGTCATGGGTCCAGTCTAGAAGGTCTCCAGCCAGCCGGCAAACATACGATTTCGTCAGGATTGCGCCGGCGATCCGCCTGCCGAAGGCACGGTCTCAATCCGCCCCTGCCCGCAGCGCCGCGCCGGCGGCGATCGGGCCGAGGGCCCCGAAGAGCAGTGTCAGCGCGCTCAGGATCAGGAAGGGCGGCAGGAACGGGTCGGGCTCGTTGACCGCGCCGTAGGTCGCCGAGACGCCGAAGATCAGCACCGGGATCGCCAGCGGCAGGACCAGCACCGAGACCAGGAGCCCGCCGCGCGGCAGCGCCACGGCGACCGAGGCGCCGACGGCGCCGATACAGATGATCGCCGGCGTGCCGACGAGCAGCGTCAGCATGACCGCCCCGATCGCCGGCGGCTCCAGCGCCAGGAACAGCCCGAGCGCTGGCGCCGCAAGCACCAGCGGCAGGCCCGAGGCGACCCAGAGGGCGGCGCATTTGGCGAGCACCACCAGCGCCATCGGCGTCGGGCCGGTCAGAAGCAGGTCCAGCGTACCGTCCTCCCGGTCGGCCTGGAACAGCCGGTCGAGAGTGAGCAGCGCCGACAAGAGCGCACCGATCCACAGGATGGCGGGTCCGATCCGCGACAGGAGATTGAGATCCGGACCGACGCCGAAGGGGATCGTCGCGACCACGGCGAGAAAGAAAATCACCGCGGTCATGGCGCCGCCGCCGCCCGACAGGGCCAGCCGCAGGTCGCGGCGGAAGAGCGCGATCACAGCCAGCCCTCCGCGGCGGCCAGTTCTGCCGCATCGATGGCCGGCGCCGCTTGGTCGGCTTCGCGCGCGGTATGGGCGAACGGCGCCAGATCCAGCGTCAGCGTCGTCGACAGACCGAGCGGCTGGTGGGTGGCGGCGATCACCAGCCCGCCCGCCGCCACATGCGCCTCGACGATCTCGGCGAATTTCAGTTGCGAGGCGGCGTCCAGCGCCGCGGTCGGCTCGTCGAGGATCCAGACCGGACGGGGCACGAGGAGCAGCCGTGCGAGGCTCGCCCGCCGCTGCTGGCCGGCCGACAGATAGCCCTGCGGCAGATGCGACAGATCGGGCAGCCCCAGCGCGTCGAGGCAGTCGGTGATCGACCGGCTGCCATCCCGGCTGCCGCCAAGATAGCGCCGCCAGAAAGCGAGGTTCTCGCCGACGCTGATATTCGGCTTCATGGCGTTGCGGTGGCCGACATAGTGAGCGATCTCCGCCAGCGTGCGGGCCGCCTCGCCGTCCGGTGCCGTGGCACCCGTCACGGCGATACGCCCGGCGACCGGCGGCAGCAGGCCGGCCAGCGTGCGCAGGAGCGTCGACTTGCCGGCGCCGTTCGCCCCGGTGACCACCAGCGCCTCGCCTGCCGCAATGCGGAAATCCAGCGGCCCCGCGGCGGCGGCTCCGCCGCGCCCGACGACCAGCCCCGCGGCGGTCGCGATCGGCCCGCTCACGCCCGGCCCGCGGCGGAAATTGCGTGACATTGCACCGGCCTGCAAAGGCAAGGCGCGACGCGCGGCGGCTGGTGGGCGCCGGTCCGGCGCGGCCAAGTCCTTGTCATGTCCGCCTTTTTCTGCACTGCAATGGATTTTCCGCCCCAAGGCCATCTGGCCCTTTATAGCCGTTACAAACTTGCCTATAACGACCGCAACCACACCAGCGACCGGCGTGGCAACAATTCAGCGCCGATCTCAGGGTCCCCGTCCGGCACCGGCGGGCACCGGGGCGGACAAGCGGAAATGGTCGCACCCGCATCTTCGAGCGCTTTTCCGCAGCGCTCAAGGCCGTTCGCCCTTCGGACTTATACTGGTCGAGAAGGAACGAAGCCAATTGTCCCACGCACCCGACAGTTTCAATAGCCGCAGGACGCTCTCCGTGGGCGGCAAGGACTATGTCTATTACGACCTGAAGGAAGCCGAGAAGAACGGCCTTCAAGGCGTTGCCCGCCTGCCCTTCTCGCTGAAGGTCCTGCTCGAGAACCTGCTGCGCAACGAGGACGACCGCACGGTCAAGGCGGACGACATCCGCGCCCTCGCCCGCTGGATCGAGGACAAGGGTTCGGCCGGTCACGAGATCGCCTACCGCCCGGCCCGCGTGCTGATGCAGGACTTCACCGGCGTTCCGGCCGTTGTCGACCTCGCCGCCATGCGCGACGCGACCCGGAATCTCGGTGCCGACCCCAAGAAGGTGAACCCGCTGGTTCCGGTCGATCTCGTCATCGACCATTCGGTGATGGTCGACTATTTCGGCCAGAAGGATTCCTTCACCAAGAACGTCGACGCCGAATACGGCCGCAACGGTGAGCGCTACACCTTCCTGCGCTGGGGCTCCGAGGCCTTCGAGAACTTCCGCGTCGTGCCTCCCGGCACCGGCATCTGCCACCAGGTCAATCTCGAATATCTGGCCCAGACCGTCTGGACCCGTGACGAGAACGGCGAGACCGTGGCCTATCCCGACACGCTGGTCGGCACCGATTCCCACACCACCATGGTCAACGGCCTGTCGGTTCTGGGCTGGGGCGTCGGCGGCATCGAGGCGGAAGCGGCCATGCTCGGCCAGCCGATCTCCATGCTGATCCCGGAAGTCATCGGCTTCCGCATGGACGGCAAGCTGCCGGAAGGCACCACCGCCACCGACCTCGTCCTGACCGTCACCGAGATGCTGCGTCGCCGCGGCGTCGTCGGCAAGTTCGTCGAGTTCTTCGGCCCCGGCCTGTCGAACCTGACCCTCGAGGACCAGGCGACCATCGCCAACATGGCCCCCGAATACGGCGCCACCTGCGGCTTCTTCCCGATCGACAAGGACACGATCGCCTATCTGGAGGCGACCGGTCGCGACAAGGACCGCATCGCGCTGGTCGAGGCCTATGCCAAGGCGCAGGGCATGTACCGCGAGGACGGCACGCCGGACCCGGTCTTCACCGACACGCTGGAGCTCGACCTGTCGACGGTCGTCCCGTCGCTGGCCGGCCCGAAGCGCCCGCAGGACCGCGTTGCCCTGACCGAGGCGGCGACCAAGTTCGTCGGTGCCCTGGCCGAGATCAAGGGCGGTCGCAAGAAGAGCGAGACCCCGCAGTCGAACGCCGATTCGCGCTACATGGACGAAGGCGCGGTGCCGCCGAACACGACCCCCGGCGACGTGCGCCATCCGGTCGAGGGCGCCGAGCACGGCCTGGCCGACGGCGACGTGGTGATCGCCGCGATCACCTCCTGCACCAACACCTCCAACCCGAACGTGCTGGTTGCCGCCGGCCTCGTCGCCCGCAAGGCGCATGAGAAGGGCCTCAAGGTGAAGCCCTGGGTGAAGACCTCGCTGGCCCCCGGCTCGCAGGTGGTCACCGAATATCTCGACAAGGCCGATCTGCAGAAGGATCTGGACGCGCTGGGCTTCAACCTCGTCGGCTATGGCTGCACGACCTGCATCGGCAATTCCGGGCCGCTGCCGGAGCCGATCTCCGAGGCTATCACCCAGAACGACCTCGTCGCCTGCTCGGTGCTGTCGGGCAACCGCAACTTCGAGGGCCGGGTCAATCCGGACGTGCGGGCGAACTATCTCGCCTCGCCGCCGCTGGTCGTCGCCTATGCGCTGGCCGGCTCGATGTTCGTCGACATCACCAAGGATCCGCTCGGCCAGGACCAGGACGGCAACGACGTCTATCTGAAGGACATCTGGCCGACCACGCAGGAAATCGCCGAGATCGTCCGCAAGACGGTCACCCGCGACATGTTCGAGAACCGCTATGCCGACGTCTTCAAGGGCGACGAGCACTGGCAGAAGATCGAGGTGTCCGGCGGCCTGACCTACGATTGGGACGACCGCTCCACCTACGTGCAGAACCCGCCCTATTTCGAGGGCATGAAGCAGGAGCCGGAAGCCGTTCAGAACGTCAAGGATGCGCGCATCCTCGGGCTGTTCAAGGATTCCATCACGACCGACCACATCTCCCCGGCCGGTTCGATCAAGAAGGACGGCCCGGCCGGGGACTATCTCGTCAGCCATCAGGTCCGCCCGGTGGACTTCAACTCCTACGGCGCGCGCCGCGGCAACCACGAAGTCATGATGCGCGGCACCTTCGCCAACATCCGCATCAAGAACGAGATGGTGCCGGGCGTCGAAGGCGGCGTGACCTGCCACCAGCCGTCCGGCGCGCAGATGCCGATCTACGACGCGGCGATGAAGTACAAGGACGAAGGCGTGCCGCTCGTCATCTTCGCCGGCAAGGAGTACGGCACCGGTTCGTCGCGTGACTGGGCGGCCAAGGGCACCGTGCTCCTCGGCGTGCGTGCGGTCATCGCCGAGAGCTTCGAGCGCATCCACCGCTCCAACCTCGTCGGCATGGGCGTTGTGCCCTTCGTCTTCGCGGAGGAAGGCACCTCCTGGCAGTCGCTCGGCATCAAGGGCGACGAGAAGGTGACCATCGACGGCCTGACCGAACTGAAGCCGCGCCAGATCCTGGAAGCCCGGATCGAGACTTCCGACGGTTCGGTGCAGACGGTGAAGATCCAGGCCCGCATCGATACGCTGGACGAGCTGGAATATTACCGCAACGGCGGCATCCTGCAGTACGTCCTGCGCCGCCTCGCCGCCTGATGGGCGATCCCGGCAGGTCCTCGCGGACCGCCTGACAATCGAAGCCGCCGGTTGCTGAACCGGCGGCTTTGCCATGTCGGCCACCCGGCACTCCCCGTCACCGGCAAGTGACTAGCGGGTGTTCGTCCCGACCTCTAGGTTCGCATCATGAACACAGCCCCCGACAGATCCCTGCGGCTCTGCGCCGTCACGCCGAGCATGGGCCTGCCGCTTGTGCGCAGCGTCTCGCCATGAGGCCGATGCTCGCGGGTCTGTGTGCCATCCTCGCCGCGTCGCTGCCGGTCGCGCAGTCCGCCGGCGCAGGGCAGATCGAGATCCGGCCCGTCGAACAGGTCGTCGAGCTCTTCACCAGCCAGGGCTGCTCGTCCTGCCCGCCGGCCGACCGGATTCTCAGCCGGCTCGCCGTCGAACCCGGCATCCTCGCGCTCGCCTATCACGTCGATTACTGGGACTATATCGGCTGGCGCGACATTTTCGGCTCTAGCGAGAACACCGAGCGCCAGCGCGCCTATGCCGCGGCCTTCGGCACCACCACCATCTACACACCGCAGGTCGTGGTGAACGGCGTTGCCGACGCCATTGGCTCCCATGAGGGCAAGGTCCGCGCGCTGATGGACAGCCATCCGCTGGAGGCGGCCGGCAAGGACGCGAGCGTCACCATGCGGGTTGAGGACGACCGACTGCATATCACCGCCGACGTCGCCGGCGCCAAGGCCGGCGGCCGTCAGCCGGTGCTGATGCTCGTGACCTATCACGACGAGACCCAGACGGCGATCGACCGCGGCGAGAACCGCGGCACCACCATCGTCAACAGCCATGCCGTGCAGGACTGGCGCATTCTCGGCATGTGGTCCGGCGAACCGCTGCAGGTCGACCTGCCGCTGGAGATGCTGACGCGCCCCGAAGGCGAGAGCCGGGGCTGGGCGGCGCTGCTGCAGTCGGTGACCGAGGAGGGCAAGCCCGGCCCGATCCTGGCGGCGGCGCAGGTCGAGTTCCACCAGCGCTGAGCGGCAATGCCCCATCGACCCGGCCGAAAGGGTCTCGCGGCGATCGGTTGAATCGCTTTGGCGCGACCCCATTTCCGTGTCACCATATGTTCACGAGCCAGAGCGCGCCCCGCCGAGCGGCGCATGATCGCACGAGGGGCTGACTTGGATTTTTCCGGATCGAACGGCGACAGCGCGTCCAATCTCCTGCCGTTTCCCGGCTCTCGCCCGTCGGACATGCCGATCGTGTCCTTCGACAGGCACGAACTCTCCCAGATCCTGCGCATCTACGGTCGCATGGTCGCCGCCGGCGAATGGCGCGACTACGCCATCGATATGCTGAAGGACCGGGCGGTCTTCTCGGTCTTCCGGCGGACCAGCGAGATGCCGATGTACCGGGTCGAGAAGAACCCCAAGCTCGCGCGCAAGCAGGGCGCCTATCAGGTGGTCGCCGCCGGCGGCCTGATCCTCAAGCGCGGCCACGATCTGGCGACCGTGCTGGGTGTCTTCGACAAGAATCTGAAGCGCACCGAGATCGGCTGATCCGCTAAGCTCAGGCCGGCCGGCGCGTCTCGTCGGGCAGGCTGTCGCCGCCGTCCCCGAGCGGCAGCTGCATCAGCACCGTGTCGATCCAGCGGCCGAACTTGAAGCCGGAATTCTCGAACACGCCGATCATCTTGAAGCCCGCCCGCTCGTGCAGGCGGATCGAGGGCGCGTGGTCGGAGCCGCCGATGACCGCGATCATCTGGCGAAAGCCGCGCTCCGCCGACAGTTCCACCAGCCGCGACAGGAGATCGGTGCCGATCCGGCGGCCTTTCGCTTCCGGCGCCAGATAAACCGAATCTTCCACCGCGAAGCGATAGGCCGGCCGGGTGCGGAAGGCGTTGGCATAGGCGTAGCCGAGCACCGTCCCGTCCGCGTCCTCGGCGACGATATAGGGAAAGCCCTGGCTAGTGATCGCGTTGAAGCGCGCTGCCATCTCGGCCTGGTCCGGCGGCACCAGCTCGAAGGATGCCGTGCCGTGGAGGACCGCATCCTCGTAGATCGCGGTCAGGGCGGGCACGTCCTCAAGGACGGCGAGACGGATCGTGTGGGCACTCATGGACGCTGCGGCTCTTCGCTTGTTTGGTCCCGCTTCTGATGCACCGCCCGGCGCAGCGGATCAATGCCGCCTGGCAGGGCCGTCCGCGGAAATTCACCGGCTCGATCCACCGGACACGGGGTCCGCGCCGGCATGCCGCGTGCCCACGAAAAAGGGCGGCCCGCGGGCCGCCCTCGTCAACTTGCATCCCTGATCGGGCAGACTATTCGCGGTTGCCGAACAGCTGCAGCAGGAACAGGAACATGTTCAGGAAGTCGAGATAGAGGCGCAGGGCGCCCATCACGGCCTTACGGCCCATGACGGTCGAGCCGTCACCCTCGTAGTACATTTCCTTGATCTGCTGCGTGTCGTAGGCGGTCAGGCCCGCGAAGACGAGCACGCCGATCACCGAGATGGCGAACTGCAGCGCCGGCGAGGCGAGGAAGATGTTCACGACCATCGCGATCACGATGCCAATCACGCCCATGAACAGGAACGAGCCCCAGCCCGAGATGTCCCGCTTGGTGGTGTAGCCCCAGAGCGACAGCGCGCCGAAGGAGGCCGCGGTGATGAAGAACACCTGGGTGATGGATTCGCCGGTATAGACCGCGAAGATCGAGGCCAGCGAGACGCCGACCATCGCCGAATAGATCCAGAAGGTCGTCTGGGCGGCCGCGACGCTCATCTTGTGGACCCGGAACGACAGGAAGAAGACCATGCCGAGCGGGGCCAGCATCACCACCCATTTGAGCGGCGTGTTGAAGAGCGTGTTGCCGAGCTGGGTGAGACCAACGACATTACCGGCGTCGTTCGTCACGAAGGACAGCATGTACAGGGCGTAGGCCGCGACGCCGGTCAGCGCCACACCGCCTGCCATCAGGTTGTAGACCTTGAGCATGTAGGAGCGGAGGCCCTGGTCGATGTCCGCTCTGGTACCGGCGGCTGGCACAGTGCGAGCGCCGGCGTTCCGATATTCCGCCATGGAAGAATTCCTTTCTGCGTGTCCCGTCCGGTGTCCATATCCGGCACGAAATGGCCGGCACATGGAGGCGCCGCTGGCGGGACGCCCAGCGATCCTGACGATAATATGCGGATGGGCCGCGCAGCACACAAGAGTACCCCGCCGCGCGGTGACGAAATCGCGCGGATTCAGGATTAATTCTGCGTTATCCGCGGCCTGAACCAGATCCGTCAGGGCTGACGGGCGGCCCAGCTCAGCGAGCGCCCGTCAGAGATTGCGCAGGACCGGCGCGGCCTTCTGCCCGAGTACGCGCCAGGTGCCGGCCAGGCCGATCCCCACCGTCAGCACCAGCGAGACGCCGAGCGTCGTCAACGCCACCGTCCAGTCGAAGACGAAGGGCAGCTGCATGATCTGGTCGACCACGAACCACGCCGCCGCTGCGCCCGCCCCGATGGCGAAAATGCCGGTGGCCAGCCCCAGAAGCAGATATTCCGTGGTGAAGGCGCGGATCAGGACCATGCGCGTCGCGCCCAGCGTCTTCAGCACCACCGCATCGTGGACCCGGCCGCGATTGCCGGCGGCCAGCGCCCCGGCCAGCACCAGCACCGAGGCGACGAGCGCCACCGCCGCGGCGACGCGGATCGCCAAGGCGAGCTGGGCGATCAAGCCGTTGATGGCATCGAGCGCATCCTTGACCCGGACGCTGGTCACCGCCGGATAGGCATTGGTGACGCGGTTGAGGATCGCCTCCTCCGTGACGGCCGCATCCTGCGGCACCGACAGGGTGGCGAGCCAGGCATGCGGCGCCCCGGCAAAGGTGTTGGGCGAGTAGACCATGATGAAGTTGATCGCCAGCGTCTCCCACTCGACCGCTCGAAAGCTGGCGATGCGCGCGGTGATGTCGCGGCCCAGCACGTTCACCGTCAGCGTGTCGCCGATCGACAGGCCGAGCTCGCGCCCTTCCTCCGCAGCGAAGGAGACAAGCGGCTCGCCGTCGTAATCCTCGGGCCACCATTCGCCCTCGGTGAGCGAGGAGTTCTCCGGCACGGTCGGTGCATAGGTCAGGCCCCGGTCGCCGCGCAGCACCCAGCCGCCCTCTTCCGGCGGCTCCATGGTGGCGACGTCCTGCCCGTCGAGGGCAGTGATCCGCCCGCGCAGCATCGGCACGGCGTTCAGTTCCGCCCCCGGCGCGAGCTCGCCAACGGTCTGGCGGAAGCCGTCGATCTCACTGCTCTGGATGTCGACGAAGAAGAAGTTCGGCGCCCGCGAGGCAAGCCCGGTGCCGATCTCGCGGCGCAGATCGTAGTCGATGGTCGCCAGGGTCACGAGCAGGGTCAGGCCGAGGCCGAGCGACAGGACGACCGAGCCGGTCAGCGCGCCGGGGCGGTGAATGTTGCCGATCGCCAGCCGCAGCGGTGTCGAGCGCACCCGCGGCGCGCGGGACGCCAGCCATTCGATGCCGATGGCGACGGCCCGCAGGATGACGAAGGCAGCTGCCGTTCCGCCCAGGAAGATCAGCGCGACGCGCCGGTCGCCGGCCATGGCGAGCGCCAGGAGCGCGATGACCAGCGCCAGGCCCAGCGCCGAGCCGAGATAGGCCCAGCGCATGCGATAGCCGCCGGTGGCGCCCGCCTCCCGGAACAGGGCGGTCGCCGCGACGTCGCGGGTGCGCCCGAGCGGCAGGAGCGCGAAGGCCAGGGCCGTGAGCGCGCCGAAGACCGCTGCGGTCAGGAGTGCGACCGGATAGATCGACGCGCTGGCCGCGACCGGGATCACGCTTTCCAGGAACCGCGCCGTCACGAAAGGCGCGATCGCCGCCAGGACGAGGCCGAGCGCGATGCCGACGGTCGCCAAGAGCATGATCTGGATCAGATAGACCATGACGACGAAGCTGCCGCCGGCGCCCAGGCTCTTGAAGGTGGCGATCACCGCCCGCTTGGAATCCAGATAGGCGTTCACCGCATTGGCCACGCCGACGCCGCCGACGATCAGCGCGGTCAGACCGACCAGGGTGAGGAACTGCGAGAACCGCTCGATATTGCGCTGGAGCGACGGCGCCGCCTCGGCGGCCGTGCGGATTTGGAAGCCCGACTGCGGAAACCGTTCGTTGGCGGCCTTCGACAGCGCCTCGGCATCGCGGTTGTTGCCGGTCAGGCGGACCTTGTAGTCGTATTCGACGAGGCTGCCCGGCTGGATCAGCCCGGTGGCGTCGAGCGCCGCACGGGCGATCATCAGACGCGGCGCGAAATTGAAGCCGTCCGACAGGACGTCCGGCTCGCGGTCGATCACGCCGCGCAGTTCGATGTCGGAATCGCCGAGACGGATGGTCTGGCCGGGCTCCAGTCCCAGCCGGTCGTAGAGCTCAGAGGCCGCCAGCGCGCCGAAGCGACCGTCCCGCTCGGCCAGGAGGTCGCCGAGCGGCGCCGCCGGCGTGGTCTCCAGCGTGCCGAAGAGCGGATAGGCACCGTCGACGGCCTTCACTTCGGCCAGCGACTGGTCGGTGCCGTCGGGAAGCCGCACCATGGAGCGCAGCGACGCGGCTTCGGCCACGTCGCCGAGCTCGTTGAAATAGGCCATTTCCTCGGCGGTGGCTTCGCGCTGGACCAAGGCGAAGCGCAAATCGCCACCCAGGATCGCCCGCCCTTCCTGGGCGATGCCGCTGGTCATCATGGTCGCGACGGAATTGACCGCCCCTATGGCCGCGACGCCAAGCGTGATGCAGGCGAGGAAGATGTAGAAGCCCGACAGGCCGCCGCGCATCTCGCGCAGGGCAAAGCGCAGCGCCAGCCGGAAATGGCTGCGCCCGCCGACGATGTCGGGCCGCGCCGGCGCGGCGACGGCTTCGGTGGTTTCTGCGACGCTCATCCGGCGGCGCTCGCCAGCTGCGCCTCGGTCCGGGCGCCGGGGGCATCGCGATCATCGTAGATAACGCCGGAGCGCACGGCGATCTCGCGGCCGCAGCGATGGGCGAGCGCCGGATCGTGGGTGACCAGGACCAGCGTCATCTGCCGGCGCTGCTGTTCGGCAAAGAGCAGGTCGGCGATCTGCCGGCCGGTCTCCTGGTCGAGATTGCCGGTCGGCTCGTCGGCGATGAGGATCGCCGGCTCCGGCGCCAACGCCCGCGCCATGGCGACGCGCTGCTGCTCGCCGCCCGACAATTCGCCCGGATAATGTGACACACGATCGGCGAGGCCGACCTGTCCCAGCTCGTGGGTAGCGCGCTCGAAGGTCTTCGGATGCCCGGCCAGTTCCAGCGGCACGGCGACATTCTCGAGCGCCGTCATGTTGGGGATCAGGTGGAAGGACTGGAAGACGATGCCGACATTCTGGCCGCGGAAGGCGGCGAGCCGGTCTTCGCTGAGACCCTCGAGCGAGCGTCCGGCGATCTCCACCTTGCCGCTGTCGGCCCGTTCCAGACCGGCCAGCACCATCAGGAGCGTCGACTTGCCCGAGCCGGACGGCCCGACGATGCCGACGGACTCGCCGCGATCGACGGACAGATCGACGCCCTTGAGGACGTGGACCGCGCTTCGGCCGGACCCGAGCGTCAAATGAACGTTTCGTAACCGGATCGCTGGTTCTGCCAAGCCTGCCAGCTCCTATATGCGGGGGCGACCGCCCCGGCTGGGGCCTGCGCTATATGGGTGTGCGATGCAACGCTTCCAACCGATCCTGATGATCATGACGATCTTGTCATGGCTGATGCTGCCGGTAGCAGCACTGGCGCAGCAGGCGGCAACGCCCATCGAGGCCGGCGAGACGCTGCAGATCGTCGCATTCGGCGACAGTCTGAGCGCCGGCTACGGCGTCGGCCCGGGCGAATCCTTCCCCGAGCAGTTGCAGGCGGCCCTGCGCGATGCCGGCCACGAGGTCAGTGTCGCCAATGCGGGCGTCTCCGGCGACACCACCAGCGGCGGCCTGGCGCGGCTGGAATGGTCGGTGCCGCAGGAGGCCGATCTCGTCATCGTCGAGCTCGGCGCCAACGACGCGCTGCGCGGCATTTCGCCCGAGATCACCGAGCGCAATCTCGACCAGATCCTCGCCAAGCTCCGGGCCCGCGAGCAGACCGCGCTTCTCGCCGGAATGATGGCGCCGCCCAACATGGGCGCCGACTACGCGGCGGAGTTCGATGGCATCTACCAGCGTCTCGCCGACAAATACGACGTCGCCTTCTATCCGTTCTTCCTCGAAGGCGTCGCCGCCGAGCCGGCGCTCAACCAGGACGACGGCATGCACCCCAATCCGGAGGGCGTCGCCGTCATCGTCGAGCGTATCCTGCCGGCGGTGACCAAGGCGCTCGATGCGATCAGTGCGGAGCGGGAAACGGGTTGAAGCTCGCCGCCAGCCGGCGCAGCGGCGCGGCAAAACTGCGCAGGCGCTTGCGCCGCCACTCGATCATGGCGAAGGCGAAGGCTTCGGTCTCGTCGGTCCATTCCCGCGCCAGGCTCTGCACATCGGCATAGGGCCGCAGGATTTCGGCGGTGACGTCGCCGGCCTCGAAGCTGAGGTCGGCACCGTGCTTGGCGGCGATCGCCTGCATGCGGCGGTTTTCGCGCAGGCAGGTCAGGAACAGCCGTCGCACGCCACGATTGCGCGCGCTGGCGACGAGGCGGCCGAACAGGCGGTCGCCATGGCCATGACCCTGATAGGGTTTCTCGATGGAGAACGCGCCCTCGGCCTCGTCATGCGAGCCTGTCAGGAACCGCAGCTCCGCCGCGCCGCGCAGTTCGCCGTCGATGAACAGGCCCTTGACCAGGGCCTCGTCGCCGAGCGCCAGTGACACGTAGCGTTCCAGGAAGAAATCATTGACCGCATTGCCGAAGCGCAGGCGCCGGATTTCGGGGTCGAGGCGCTTGAGATGGGCGAGGAGCAGCGGCTCCTCGCCCGGATGCAGGCGCCGGACATGCACCGGTCCGGAGGCGGCACCGGGCCGGGCGGCGGCCGGGATAGCAACGCTGGGCGCTGTCGGGCGTGCAGGGGACGGGACGTTGGACATGCTCTTCAGCCTTGTTTCGTCCTCCCGCGGCGATCTCCCGAGCCGCGATCACCGATATAATTGTGCATTGCGCAACGAACAACGCGGCGAAGGGCCGTGCAGGGCTGCCCTGTGCTTGCCACATGGCTCGCGAGGTGAGACGCTTTTCGCGATGGCAACACCACCCGCACGGAGGTCTTTCCGATGCCGCGACTGTTTACCGCCCTCGAGATTCCCCACGACGTCGCCCTGTCGCTGTCCTTCCTCCGCGGTGGCTTGCCGTCGGCCCGGTGGATCGATGCCGAAAACTACCATCTGACCCTGCGCTTCATCGGCGACGTGGAATCGCGCCTGGCCGACGAGATCGTCGCCCAGCTCGACCGGATCGACTGCTCGGGTTTCACCCTGTCGCTGAAGGGCGTCGCCGCCTTCGGATCGAAGAAGCCGCATTCGCTCTATGCGGGGGTCGAGGCACCCTCGGAACTGGCCGAACTGCAGGCCGAGATCGACCGGATCTGCCGCCGGGTGGGCCTGCCCCCCGACCCGCGCAAATTCGTGCCGCACGTGACCATCGCCCGGCTCCGGCAGCCCAAGGTCGAGGAGGTCGCCCGCTATCTCGCCGGCCGGGGCAATTTCTCGACCCTGCCCTTCAGGGTCTCCCGCTTCGGCCTGTTCTCGGCAAGGGACTCGGTCGGCGGCGGCCCCTATATTCTGGAAGAGGCGTTTCCGCTGGCACCGGATGGGATCGCGCATCACGATATCGCTGCCGACCAGATGCAGCAGTACCGCGTCGGCTGATGCAACGGGACGCCCCGACGATCCGCCGGGGCTTGAGACGCCGCCCGATCCGATCCATCTACCGTCCGCGAGACGGAGGATGCGATGACAATCGAGAACGGCAAGATCGGCGAAATCCTGCGCCCGGGCAGCGAGGCCGAGCAGGCGCGGCAGGAATCGGACATCCGCCGCTCCTTCTTCGACACGGTCCGTCGGGGCCTGCGCCACGTCCCCTTCATGGAGGACGTGGTGGCGTCCTATTATTGCGCCCTCGACCCGCAGACGCCGGTTGCCAGCCGCGGCGTCCTCCTCGCCGCGCTCGCCTATTTCGTGCTGCCCTTCGACATCGTTCCGGACTTCATCCTCGGCCTCGGCTTCACCGACGACATCGCGGTCCTCTGGGCCGCGTTCCGCACGGTGCGCGATAATATCCGGCCCGAACACTATGCGAAGGCGCGCACGGCCCTGGGCGAACTGGACGACTGAGATCGACAGCCGCCGCCGCGGCCTGCCGGCCGAAATCGCGCCAACCCCATGTCTCGCAACGATTTTCGTCGGCTTTTCCGCTGATTGCGGCATACGCGCCAAACTGTCGCCCGATTCTTTCCGTCATTCACATTCCGTGAAGTCGGCGGATCTGCCGGGACTGTCCCGCGTGGTGACGATGCTGCGGGCCTTCGTTGTCGAAGGCCGGACATCGACGATCTTCGGTCGCACCTTGGGGTTTCATTAACCAAGGATAAAGGCCCGGCCGCTAGACTGCGACAGTAATCTTTCGTCCGGCGTCGCGCCGGTCGCCACAGCCATACCACGCACGCACATCGAAATGAGCGGGGAACCATGAACCTCAAGAACGTCCTGACGGCCGCTGCGGCCATTCTGATCTTCTCGAGCGCCGCCGGGGCGGCCCAGACCCCGACGCGCATGAACCAGTTCAACGCCTGGGGCACCTATTCCTACTCGGGCTCCGACGGGAAGATCTGCTACGTCCTGTCGACGCCGACCAAGATGACGCCGGCCAATGTCGATCATGGCGACATCTTCTTCCTCGTCTCGCAGAAGCCCGGCCAGGGCGTCTCCTACGAGCCGCAGGTCGTCATGGGCTATGCGCTGAAGGAAGGCTCCAAGGTCATCGTCGACGTGGACGGCAAGGATTACTCCATGTTCGTCAAGGGCGAGTCCGCCTGGATGGAGAACGCCGCCGAGGAGCCGCAGCTCGTCGCCAATCTGCGCGCCGGCCGGGTGATGACGGTCGAGGCGACCTCCCAGCGCGGCACCGAGACCAGCTACACCTATTCGCTCTCGGGCGTGACGGCGGCGCTGAACTCGATCAACGACTGCAAGTAGGCTGCACCGGCTTCGGCCGGGGTCTACCATCGCTTGAAACGCCGGGCTCGAAAGCTCGGCGTTTGGCGTTTCAGGCAGCGGAAAGACGGCCTGACCTTGCGAAACCGACCGGAAACCGTCATGTGACGGGGTGAATTTCCGAATTTCAGTCAGTCTCGCCGGCACGTCGCCTGCGAAAGGACACGCTATGGCCGTCTCGCTCGATCTCGCCCACGCCGCCAATCGCCCGCGTCCCGCGCCGCCGGTCATGCCGATCGCCGGCGACGAGAAGCCGTCGCTGGTGGGCCTCGACCGCGCCGCCCTCGGCGAGGCGCTTTCCGCCGTCGGCGTGCCGGACAAGCAGATCCGCATGCGTGTCGCGCAGCTCTGGCACTGGCTCTATGTGCGCGGCGTTGCCGATTTCTCGCAGATGGCGAATGTCGCCGGCACCCTGCGCCAGGCGCTGGACGAGGCCTATACGATCGCCCGGCCGGAAGTGGTCGACGAGCAGATCTCGGTCGACGGCACCCGCAAGTGGCTGTTCCGCTTTCCGCCGCGCGGCGCCGGGCGGCCGGTCGAGATCGAGACCGTCTACATTCCCGAGGAAGGCCGCGGCACGCTGTGCATCTCCAGTCAGGTCGGCTGCACCCTGACCTGCACCTTCTGCCACACCGGCACTCAGCGCCTCGTGCGTAACCTCCTGCCCGACGAGATCGTCGGCCAGATCCTGGCGGCGCGCGAGCGGCTCGGCGACCTGCCGGACGCGGCGACCCCCGCCGGCGCGATCGTGCCGAACGGTGGCCGGCTGGTGACCAATGTCGTGCTGATGGGCATGGGCGAGCCGCTCTACAATTACGACAACGTCCGTCAGGCGATGGCTGTCGCCTCCGACGGCGAGGGCCTGTCCCTGTCGAAGCGGCGCATCACGCTGTCGACCTCCGGCGTCGTGCCGTCGATCGTCAAGGCCGGCGAGGAGATGGGCGTCAGCCTCGCGATCTCGCTGCATGCCGTGCGCGACGAACTGCGCGACGAACTGGTGCCGATCAACAAGAAGTACCCGCTCAAGGACCTGCTCGACGCCTGCCGCGCCTATCCCGGCCTGTCGAATGCCCGCCGCATCACCTTCGAATATGTGATGCTCAAGGACGTCAACGATTCCATGGCCGACGCCAAGGAACTGGTGCGCATCCTCCGCGGCATCCCGGCCAAGATCAACCTGATCCCGTTCAACCCCTGGCCGGGCTCGGCCTATGAATGTTCAGACTGGGACCAGATCGAGCGCTTCGCCGACTATGTGAACCAGGCCGGCTACGCCTCCCCGATCCGCACGCCGCGCGGCCGCGACATCTTCGCCGCCTGCGGCCAGCTCAAGTCGGAATCCGAGCGCATGAAGAAGAGCGCCCGCGACCGGCTCGAATCCCTGCGCGCCAGCGAACTCGCCGCGGACTGATCGGGGTCTGCGCACCGTGGCCCGTCCTGCGACCCGCCCCATATTCAGCCTGCGGGGCGCTCGCCTCGGCCGTTCGGGAAGGATAAGAGCCGCCGCATGAGCACCGTCCTGCGTTTTCTCTTCGTGATCCCGATCGGCTTCGTTGCCGCCGTCATGACCGCCGCCTTCGCCATGCTCTGGCCGTTTCTCGACGCGCCGCGGGGCATCACCGGCGCCGATCCCGTCTTCCTGTTCCACACCGGCATCGCCTTCTTCGCCCAGGCGGCGCAGATCGGCTCGGTCGTGCTGGTGCCCTGGGCCCTCTTCATGGTCGCCACAGAGCTCTTCGCCCTGTCGTCGATCGTTCTCCACATCGCTGCCGGCATCATCGGCGGTGTCGCGATCATCGTGACCGCCTATGGCGGCAGTGCCCCGCATATGAGCGTCCAGACGGCGATCATCGTCGCCTCCCTGTGCTTTGCCCTGGCCTACTGGATCGTCGCCGGACGATCAGCCGGCCGGTGGCGCCGCCGCAGGACCGAACCGAGCGCCGACGGCGCCAGCGAAGGATAGACAGAATGGCCCGCCGCCCCACCGATCCCCGCGCCGCCGCAGAAGCCGTCTTCAAGCCCGCCGCGCCGTCCACCGAACGGCTGAAGGAAACCTCCACCGGCGTTCCGACGGCCAGGGAGATGGTTTCGCTGCGGATCGACCGCGACGTGCTGGAGCATTTCCAGGAGGAGGGTCCGGGCTGGCAGGACCGGATCAACGCCGCCCTGCGCAAGGCAGCCGGCCTCTGAAGAGGCCTTCCCGCACGTTGTTGCGGGACATGGCGGACCGGCAGACCTTGCCCTGACGCTGCACTGCGGCAGATTGGCGCCATGATCACGATCCATCACCTGAACAATTCGCGCTCCCAGCGTGTCCTGTGGCTCCTCGAGGAACTCGAGGTCACCTACGAGGTGAAGCGCTATGAGCGCGCCAGGGACATGCGCGCGCCGGCCGAGCTGAAGGTCGTCCACCCGCTCGGCAAGTCGCCGGTGCTGACCGACGGCGAGCGGACCGTCGCCGAGACCGGGGCCATCGTCGAATACATCCTCGCCGGCCACGGCAACGGCCGGCTGATGCCGCCTGAGGGCAGCGCGGATTACTGGAACGCCCGGCACTTCCTGCACTATGCGGAAGGCTCGGCGATGCCGCCGTTGTTCCTGATGCTAGTGCTGCAGATGATCCCGGCCCGCGCGCCCTTCTTCGCCAAGCCGATCCTGAAGACCTCGATGAAGAAGGTCGACGACATGCTGGTGCGCCCGCAGATGGCGCTGCATCTCGACCATTGGGAAGCATCGCTCGGCGACACCGGCTGGTTCGCCGGGCCGGAGATGACCGTCGCCGACATCATGATGAGCTTTCCCGTCGAGGCGGCCGCCCAGCGTTTCGGCTACGAAGACCGGCCGAAACTGCGGGACTTCCTGCTGCGCATCCACGAGCGCCCGGCCTATCGCCGCGGCCTGAAGCGCGGCGGCCCCTACGCCTACGCCTGAGGCGCGACCGGGCTCAGCGCCCCTGCGTCAGAAGGATCTTCACCGCGAAGGCCGAGAACACGCTGGCGAACAGCCAGTCGATGCTGCGCATGATCTTCGGCCGGCGCTTCAGCGCCGCCGCGAACCTGTCGGCGGCCAGGATCATCGCCGCGCTCATCGGCACCGCCAGGACGATGAAGAACACGCCGAGGAAGAACAGTTTCCCGGCGACGTCGCTGTCCTGCGCCGAGACGAATTGCGGCAGGAAGGTCACGAAGAACAGGATGATCTTCGGATTGAGGAGATTGATCCCGATCCCGGTCAGCCAGTTGGAGAACAGGCTGTGCGGGCGCCGCGCCGCCGTGCCGTCGAGGCGGAAGGTGGAACTGCCGCGCACCGCCTGGATGGCGAGGAAGACGAGATAGCCGGCGCCGACGATTTTCAGCGCGAGGAACGCCTCCGGCGAGGCGGCGATCAGCGCCGAGATGCCGAAGGCGGCAAGGCTGGTGTGGACGAGGATGCCCGTCGCCGCCCCGAGCATGGCGGCAAAGCCGGCCGCCCGGCCCTCCGACAGGGTGCGCCCGAGAAACAGCGTCATGTCCGGCCCGGGCGTGATCGTCAGGACGAACGCCGCGGCGACGAAGGCAAGCAGCGTCGCAAGATCGGGAAGAAAGCTCATCGCGCCCTCATCAGCATGCATCGACCGGCGCCATCTGCAGCAGCAACCGGACGGCGCCGAACCTAGGCGCCGAGCGGGCCGAACGCCACCGGATTTCCGCCCGCACCGGCCCTGCCCGTGCGACGCCCGGTTTCCCTCGGGGCCCGCTTTGCGCTAGAGCCCATGCAAACGGCAAGACGGAAGAACCCATGGCACAGCATCGCGACATCAAGAAGGTCGTCCTCGCCTATTCGGGCGGCCTCGACACCTCGATCATCCTGAAATGGCTGCAGACCGAATACGGCGCGGAGGTCGTCACCTTCACCGCCGATCTCGGCCAGGGCGAGGAGCTGGAACCGGCCCGCAAGAAGGCCGAGATGATGGGGATCAAGGAGATCTACATCGAGGACGTGCGCGAGGAATTCTGCCGCGACTTCGTCTTCCCGATGTTCCGCGCCAATGCGGTCTACGAGGGCACCTACCTGTTGGGCACGTCGATCGCCCGGCCGCTGATCTCCAAGCGGCTGGTGGAGATCGCCCGCGAGACCGGCGCCGACGCCATCGCCCATGGTGCCACCGGCAAGGGCAACGACCAGGTCCGCTTCGAGCTGTCGGCCTATGCGCTGGCCCCCGACATCAAGGTCATCGCGCCGTGGCGCGACTGGGAGTTCAAGTCGCGCACCGATCTCCTCGATTTCGCCGAGAAGAACCAGATCACCGTGACCAAGGACAAGCGCGGCGAGGCGCCCTTCTCGGTCGACGCCAACCTCCTGCACTCCTCCTCCGAGGGCAAGGTGCTGGAAGACCCGGCAGAATCGGCGCCGCCCTACGTCTTCATGCGCACCGTCAGCCCCGAGGATGCGCCGGACCAGGCGACGATCATCACCGTCGGCTTCAAGAACGGCGATCCGGTCTCCATCGACGGCAAGGCGATGAAGCCGCACGAGCTGCTGGCGGCGCTGAACGATCTGGGCCGCGACAACGGCATTGGCCGTCTCGACCTCGTCGAGAACCGCTTCGTCGGCATGAAGTCGCGCGGCATCTACGAGACGCCGGGCGGCACGATCCTGCTCGCCGCCCATCGCGCCATGGAATCCATCACCCTCGACCGCGGTGCCATGCACCTGAAGGACGAGCTGATGCCGCGCTATGCCGAGCTGATCTACAACGGCTTCTGGTTCTCGCCGGAGCGCGAGATGCTGCAGGCCGCCATCGACCACAGCCAGCGCCATGTCGAGGGCACGGTGCGGCTGAAGCTCTACAAGGGCAATGTCATCGTCGAGGGCCGCGAGAGCGCGAAGTCGCTCTATTCCGACGCGCTGGTCACCTTCGAGGACGATCACGGCGCCTACGACCAGAAGGACGCCGCCGGCTTCATCAAGCTGAACGCCCTGCGCCTGCGCACGCTCGCCAAGCGCGACGGGCGGTAGGCTCTTTGGCCGGCGTCTCGCGCCGACAGCAGTCCCGAACGACAAAGGCCCGGCGGATCGCTCCGCCGGGCCTTTTGTTTGCCGGAACCGCGCGTCTATTCGGCGGGCGCCGGCTCCTGCGCGCCGACGGGGCGCCGGCTGCGGTTGAAGGCCATGGCGGTCAGGACGATCGCCAGCCAGACGACCGCCAGGATCAGCCAGATGCCGCCATAGATCAGCCCCATGCCGATCAGGCCGGCCTGCACGACGTAGTAGGCCATGGGGATCAGCGTCATGCGGATCACCTCGCCCTCGCGGTCGGTCAGGCCCACCACGGCGGACGCCGCGACGACATTGTGGACGCAGATCATGTTGCCGGCGGCCCCGCCGACGGCCTGCAGCGTCACCACGATCATCGCACCGGCCGCGCCGAGGCCGATCTGTTCGGCCGCCGAGAACTGGAACAGCGAGAACATCATGTTCGACACGGTGTTCGAGCCGGCGATGAAGGCGCCGAGCGCCCCGATCAGCGGCGCGAAGAGCGGCCAGGCGCTGCCGACGACGCTGGAGACGCCCTCGGCCAGCACCAGCGGCATCGATTCCAGCGGCCCGCGACCGGTGTTCAGGAACACCTGCACCATCGGCACCGCCAGGAGCAGCGCCGGGGCGGCGGCGACCATGGTGCGGGCCGACCCGGCCCAGGCCCGCGCATAGGCCTTGCCGCTCATGCCGAAGATGAACACCGCCAGCAGCGAGGCGATGATCAGCACTGCACCCGGCGAATAGAGCAACTGCGCCGTGGCGTTGATGCCCGAGCCGAACAGGTCGTTGAAGGCCAGCGTCGCGCTCGGCGAGGTCAGGGCCGCCTTCAGCGGGGCGACGACCCGGGTCAACACCAGAAGCACCGCGATGATCAGATAGGGCGACCAGGCCCGCAGCAGCGAGATCTGCCGGCCGCTGGCATGGCCCGCCGCCACCTCTTCCGCCTCGGCGGCCTTCAGCGTGCCGAACCAGTGATCGTTCCAGCCCTGCCGCGCCGGGAAGTCGAACCGGTCCTTCGGCAACAGGAAGCCGCGCCGCGCCGCCGGCACGACGATCAGGAGGCCGATCAGGCCGCCGACCAGCGACGGAAACTCCGGCCCGAGCAGCCATGCCACCAGATAATAGGGGACGGTGAAGGCGATGCCGGCGAACAGCGCGAACTTCCAGACCCGGAAGCCCTCTATGAAGGAACGGTTGGCGCCGAAGAAGCGGGTCAGCATGCCGACCATGATCAGCGGAATGACGAAGCCGACGAGAGCGTGGACCATCGCGACATTGGCGGCGATGGCATAGACATAGTCGATCAGCGGCAGCGGCGAGATGGTCTGCAAGACGCCGTCATTGCCCGACAGGCCGGTGTTGATGCCCACGAGCATCGGCGTGCCGACGGCGCCGAAGGAGACCGGGGTCGACTGGATGATCAGCGTCACCAGCACGGCCGCCATGGCCGGGAAGCCGATCGCCACCAGAAGCGGCGCAGCGACCGCGGCGGGGGTGCCGAAGCCGGAGGCGCCCTCGATCATCGACCCGAACAGCCAGGCGATGATGATCGCCTGGATGCGGCGGTCGGGCGACAGATCGGTGAAGCCGCGACGGATGGCGCGGATGGCGCCGCTTTCATGCACGGTCTGCAGGACAAGAATGGCGCCGAAGATGATGAAGAGCAACGTCAGCGCGGTGACGAGACCGTTGACCGTGGCGCCGGCGACCGTGCCCAGATTCTGGCCCCAGACGGTGAGCGCGATGATCGCCGTGGCCGCATAGGCCACCAGCATGGCGAGCTTGGCCGACCGCCGCATGACGACGAGCAAGACGAACACGATCGCGACCGGCAGCAGTGCCAGGCCGAAGAGAACTCCCTGCCCCATTCCCGTTTCCTCCGAAGGGTGAGTGACTTGGCTGCTATTTTCCTCTGCCGTAGAAGAAAGCAAGAGGGATTGTTCGCCGTCCTGACGATTGAATGTTCAGACCGGCTTTTCCCGGCCCCTTCCGATCCCCAGATAGACCAAAGTCTGATCCCGAAAGGTGCCAAGCGATGATCCCCTATTCCGTCCTCGACCTGTCGCCGATCCCCGAGGGCGGCAACGCCGCCGACGCCCTGCACAATTCCGGTGATCTGGCACGCCACGCCGAGGCGCTCGGCTACACGCGCTACTGGATGGCCGAGCATCACAACATGACCGGCATCGCCAGCGCGGCGACGGCCGTGGCGCTCGGCTATGTGGCGGGGCAGACGCAGACCATCCGCGTCGGCGCCGGCGGCGTCATGCTGCCCAACCATGCCCCGCTGGTGATCGCCGAACAGTTCGGCACGCTGGCGACGCTCTATCCGGGCCGGGTCGATCTCGGCCTCGGCCGCGCGCCGGGCACCGACCAGATGACTGCACGGGCGTTGCGCCGCAGCCTCGACAACTCCGACAACTTCCCCCAGGACGTGATGGAGTTGATGGTCTATTTCGAGGAGGCCGAGCCGAACCAGCGCATCCGCGCGGTGCCCGGCGAGGGCACCCGCGTGCCGGTGTGGATTCTCGGCTCCAGCCTCTATGGCGCCCAGCTCGCCGCCCATCTCGGCCTGCCCTATGCCTTCGCCTCGCATTTTGCCCCGGGGGCGCTTGCCCAGGCCGTCGAGGTCTATCGCGACAGCTACAGACCGTCCGAGCGCTGGCCCGAGCCGCATTTCATGCTGGCGATCAACGTCTTTGCCGCCGACAGCGACGAGGAAGGCCGGGTGCTGAAAACCTCGATGCAGCAGGCCTTCGTGAACCTGCGCACCGGCATGCCCGGCCCGCTGCCGCGGCCGGTCGACGATTTCGAGGCCCGCGTCGACCCGATGGCGAAATCCATGGTCGACCAGGCGCTGTCGGTTTCGGCCACGGGCTCGCCGGCCAGTGTCGCCGCCAGCCTGTCGGCGCTGATCGACACCTACCGCCCGGACGAGGTGATCCTGACCGGCCAGATCCATGATCACGCGGCCCGCAAGCGCTCCTTCGAGATCGCCGCCGGGGTGATGCAGGAGATCGGCGCCCGCCGCGACGCCGCCGAATAGGCGCTCAGGGGTTTCGGACCCAGTTCGCACAACGGCCGACGCTTTGCAGCGCCGACGCGCGGCGCTACAGATTGCCCGTCACGGATGCGGAGTCCGCCCGATGCCCGCCCTCACCACGATCGGCTTCGATGCCGACGACACGCTCTGGCATAATGAGCGGTTCTTCCAACTGACCGAGGCCCGATTCCGCGAGATGCTGGCCGATCATGCCGACGCGGAACTGGTGTCCAGCCGGCTGCTGGAGGCCGAGCGTCGCAATCTCGGCCACTACGGTTTCGGCATCAAGGGCTTCGTCCTGTCGATGATCGAGACCGCGCTGGACGTCACCGGCGACACTGCCTCGCCGGCCATCGTCCGGCAGATCCTCGATGCCGGCCGCGAGATGCTGGAGCACCCGGTCGAAGCCCTGCCCGAGGCGCAAGAGACCCTTGCCGCGCTTGCCGGGAGCTATCAGTTGGTGCTGATCACCAAGGGCGACCTGTTCGACCAGGAGCGCAAGCTCGCAGCCTCGGGTCTGGGCGACTATTTCGACGCGGTGGAGATCGTCAGCGACAAGACGGCGGCGACCTATGCACGGCTGTTCGCCCGCCATGGCGACGGGCCGGACCGCGCCATGATGGTCGGCAATTCGCTGAAATCGGATGTGCTGCCGGCGCTGGCGGCGGGCAGCTTCGGCGTCCACGTCCCGCACGAGCTGACCTGGGCGCTGGAACATGCCGAGCGGCCAAACAACGCGCCGCGCTTCCGGCAGGTCGACAGGCTCGGCGAAGTGCGCACCATCCTCGCCGAGATCGGCTAAGCGCAGGCCGGCCCTGTCTCAGTCGCGACCAGCCAGATGCTGGGCTTTCCGCAGATCCGGGAACATCCACGACCACAGGCCGGCAACGCCGACCGTCGCGACGCCGCCGAGCACCACCGCCGGCACGGCGCCGATCCAAAAGGCCATCACCCCGGCGCGGAACTCGCCGAGCTCGTTGGATGCGCCGATGAAGACCATGTTGACGGCGTTGACCCGGCCGCGGACCTCGTCCGGCGTCCACAGCTGCATGATGGTCTCGCGGATATAGACGCTGATCATGTCCGACGCGCCCATGAAGATCAGCGCGACGATGGCGAGCCACGGCACCGTGGCCATGCCGAACAATGCGGTAAAAGCGCCGAACAGGCCGACGAAGACGAACATCTTGACGCCGGCATGGGTCTTGATCGGGTGGGCCGCGAGCCACACCGCCATCGACACCGCGCCGATGCCCGGTGCGGCGCGCAGGAGCCCTAGCCCCCACGGGCCGACATGCAGGACGTCCCGTGCATAGACGGGCATCAGCGCCACGGCGCCGCCGAGCAGCACGGCGAAGAGGTCGAGCGAGATCGCGCCGAGCACCACCTTCTCCGACCAGATGAAGCGGAAGCCGGCGACGATGGTCTCGAAGCTGGCCGGCTCGCTCGAGCGCTTCTGGCTGGGCGCGGCGATCGACAGGATGAGCACTGCAGCCGCGACGAACAGCAGCAGGCCGGCTCCGTAGGCGGCGACGGGCGACACGCCGTAGAGCAGCCCGCCGGCAACCGGGCCGACGATGGCCGCGATCTGCCAGGACGACGAGTTCCAGGCGATGGCGTTGGCGAGCTCGCGCTTGGTGACGAGATTGACCACCAGCGATTGCGAGGCCGGGCCAAAGAAAGCGCGGGCGATCCCGAAGCCGACAAGGATCGCAAAGACCGGATAGGGGGTGGCAAGGCCGTGCCAGGTGAGGAGCAGAAGCCCGAGGGCGCCGAGCGCTTCGACGAGGATCGCCACCGCCATGATCATCCGCCGCGAATAGCGGTCGGCGGCCGCGCCGGTGACCAGCACCAGGACGAGCGCCGGCAGGAACTGGCAGAGGCCGACGATCCCCAGATCCAGCGGATTGCGGGTCAGATCGTAGATCTGCCAGCCGACCGAGACGACGACGATCTGGATGGCGAAGGTGGAAAAGAAGCGCGACAGCCAGTAGCGCAGGAACCGCGGATTGCGGAAGGCGCCGAAGCGATCCTCGACCGGAATGGCGCTCGCGTCCGGATCGCCCGGCGCGGCGGAAGCGGTCTCACTGTCCTGTGTCACCCACGCACCTGCAACGATCCGGCCCGCACCAACCGGGCAAGGCGGACCATGACTGCGCGATGTCCTGGAAGGAAATGATGGCTGGTGGAGCTGAGCGGGATCGAACCGCTGACCTCGTCATTGCGAACGACGCGCTCTCCCAACTGAGCTACAGCCCCGTCCACCATTTCGACCGGCATTTAGTGCCGCCGCGCCGGCCCTGTCAACGCCCCTTGCTTGGCGACCGCGGCCTGACCGAACCGGGCCGGTCACGCATGCGGCGAAGCGGGCGCGGCTTGCGTATCGGCAAGGCGATGGCTACATCCGAAACCGTTATCGCAAAGGGCCCGATTTGATGCTTGCAGTCACCTACGTCCTCTATCAGGCACTCAATCTGTACTGGTGGATCGTGATCGCGTCGGCCGTGTTGTCGTGGCTCTATGCCTTCAACATCGTCAATCCCGGCAATCCCTTCGTCGACTCCGTCGGCCGCTTCCTGTGGCAGATGACCGAGCCGGTCTATCGCCGTATCCGCCGGGTCCTGCCGGATCTCGGCGGCATCGACCTGTCGCCGCTGGTCGTCCTGTTCGCCATCATGTTCCTGCAGTATCTGATCGCGGTCTACGTCAATCCGGCGATCTACAGCGCCGGCATCTGAGCGATCGCTCCTTCCGGTCAGGTGACGGAAGCCCGCTTCTGGCGGCCTGACGGCGAGGATGTAGTCCTCGTCGACATCCGCCTGACGCCGAAATCCGCCGCCGACCGGATCGAGAGCAGCGTGACGGATGCGGCGGGACGGGTATTCCTGAAGGCGCGGGTCCGGGCCGTGCCCGAGGACGGCAAGGCCAATGCCGCGCTTCTCAAGCTCCTGGCCAAGACGATCGGCGTTCCGAAATCGGCGGTGACGCTGGTCGCGGGCCACACGTCGCGGGTGAAGACCCTGCGCCTGGCCGGCGACGCTAAGCGTCTCGCGACGGCGCTGAACGCCCTGAACTGACCTCCAGACACCAAAACGCCGCCCGAACTCAGTCGAAGGCGGCGTGGCATGCAATCATGTGGGGCAGAGCGGATCAATGCCCGATCGCGGCGTCCTGCGCCGCGGCCTCAAGTCTCAGAGACGGCCGAAGCGGACGGCCTGAGTGATCTGCGACCGGCCGACGCCGATGTCGGCGAGCTCGCGGTCGTCCATCATTTCCAGCTGGCGGATCTGGTTGCGATGGTTGCGGTAGGTGTTGAGGCGGGTGGTCAGACGGCGAAACATGGGATCCTGATTCCAGGGTTTGGGGTTTTCGATAGCCATCAAATAAGAGATCGCACTGCACAAAAGTAGTGCGTTTTGCTGCACGCCTCGTGTGCATTCTGCGCATGACGCAGTCATCAGTCCGTCAAGATCTTCCGTGCTACGCTGCCGCCGCTCCTTGTTCGGACTGTCGAATGCAGAACGGGCGCGGCAGTTGCCCGCCACGCCCGTAACTGGATGCTGTCTAGAGACCGGTCCGGTCAGCCCTTGGCGTTCTCGGCCCGCTCGACCGCCGCGGTGATCAGCGACCGCGCCTTGGCGCTATCGCCCCAGTCGCCGATCTTGACCCATTTGCCGGGCTCCAGATCCTTGTAGTGCTCGAAGAAGTGGGCGATCTGCAGCAGCGTGATCTCCGGCAGGTCGCCATATTCCCGCACGTTCTCGAAACGGCGCGTGATGTGCGGCGACGGCACGGCGATGATCTTCTCGTCCTCGCCGCTGTTGTCTTCCATGACCAGGACGCCGATCGGGCGGCAGTTGATCACGCAGCCGGGAAACAGCGGGCGGGTATTGCAGATCAGGACGTCGATGGGATCGCCGTCGTCGGACAGGGTGTGCGGCACGAAGCCGTAATTCCCCGGATAGGTCATCGGCGTGTAGAGGAAGCGGTCGACGACCAGGCAGCCGGCGTCCTTGTCCATCTCGTACTTGATCGGGTGGCCGCCCAGCGGCACCTCGATGATGACGTTGATGTCTTCCGGCGGGTTCTTGCCGCGGGCGATCGCGTCGATGCGCATGATGTGTCCTTCCAGATGTGGCCTGTCGATCCGAACGGGCGACCCGCCTCGCATGTCCTCAAAGGACGCGAGAGCGATCCATGGCAGGATGATCGCGTTGGTGGCCCGGTTTTCCCGAAGACGCTCTAGCCGCTCCGGCGAAACCGCGCAACACGCGGCGGCGCAGGCGGTACGCCCCTTCGGCCAGGCGCGCGCCGGCCGGCTGCGGACGTCAGTTCCAGAGGAAGGCGATCTTGGCGACCTTGCGCGTGTCGAAGCATTCGCTGCCTTCGGCGATGTCGCGACCGCCGAGGCGCCCGTAGAACTCGATCGCCCGGTCGTTCTCGGCCAGCGCCCAGACCACCAGCCCCTTCAGGCCGCGCTCGCGCAACAGCGCGGCGGCAGCCTGGAACAGGCGCTTGCCGAAGCCCAGGCCCTGATATTCGGGCCGCAGATACAGCTCATAGATTTCGCCGTCGGCGCGGAGTGCATCGGTCCGGTTGCGGCCGAGCGTGGCGTAGCCGATGGGCGCACCAGAGAACTCGACCACCAGGATCGCCGCACCGCTGCGGATTGCCGTGTCCCACCAGTCGTCGTTGCGCCGGCTGATCATCTTCTCGAGGCTGACATGCGGGATCAGGCCGCCATAGGCGCCGCGCCACGAGGTGGCATGCACCGCGGACAGGGCGGCGGCATCGTGCGGTTCGGCCAGACGGATTTCGGCGGCAAGCGTCTTCATGGAAGCTTAACCATAACCCACATCGAACGATCCGTCTCGGTTCGCCGGCACCGCCCGGCGATTCGCGGCGACTGTAGTCGTCCGGGAGTCCGAGCGGGGACACAGCAAGCGTCTATCCCCCGGTTTTTGCTGGAGGGTCGGATCGAAGGCGCGGCTATCTGGGCGCCAGAACGCCCTGCGCAAGCGCTCGCTGGATGCCGGCGATATCGGCACGCCGCGACAGCGGCCGGGTGATCGGCGACTGGCCGGACACCCAGAGGGTCATTTCCGAATCCGTATCGAAGCTCCCCGCGGTCTCGATGGCGAACATGGTGATCGACCGATAGGGCAGCGACTGGATGTGCCGCTTGCGACCGGTCATGCCCTGCTTGTCCACCATGATCAGTCGCAGATCGGTGAACACGAGGAGATCCCGCACGATCTGGAAGGCGAGTTCCACGCCCTCCCCGGGCAACAGAATCGGCGCCAGATCCGCCTCGATCGCCGTCGCATCCACATCGCTGGAGAGGCCCATCAGGCCGGAGATCAGTCCCATCGCATCACATCCCCGTTTCGTCTTCGCCGCCATCTTGGGCGCGGCATGGCCCTGTCCAGCTGCAAGTGGGCCACCCAGGAGACCTCAGTTTTTCTAAGGGGCGGATCAGAATTTGAAACTCTGCCTTATCGGCTCCATGGATTAAGGTTTGGCCAACTGGCCTCGCGGCACCCGTTCGCGCGGCTGCGCGTCTGGGAGGATCGCATGAAGCACGGTATCCGGCATCTCTACATTCCCGGCCCCACCAATGTCCCCGAGCGTGTCCGACGGGCCATGAACGTACCGATGGAAGACCAGCGGGCGCCCGATTTTCCGGCGCTGTCGCTGCCCCTCTTTCAGGATCTGAAGCGTGTCTTCAAGATGCGCGAGGGGCGCGTCTTCATGTACCCCTCCTCCGGCACCGGCGCCTGGGAAGCGGCGATCCAGAACACTCTGGCGCGCGGCGACAGGGTGCTGATGTCGCGCTTCGGCCAGTTCTCGCATCTGTGGGTCGACATGGCCCAGAGGCTCGGGCTCGACGTCGCGGCCATCGACGTGGAATGGGGCGCCGGGGTACCGCTCAATGCCTATGAACGCGCGATTGCGGCGGACCGGGCGCATGCGATCCGCGCCGTCTTCGTCACCCACAACGAGACCGCGACCGGCGTGACCTCGGATGTCGCCGGCGTTCGGCGGCTGCTGGATGCCCACCAGCATCCCGCGCTGATCTTCGTCGACGGCGTCTCGTCCATCGCCTCGATCGACTTCCGGCAGGACGAATGGGGCGTCGATCTCGCCGTCGCCGGCTCGCAGAAGGGTTTCATGCTGCCGGCCGGCCTGTCCTTCCTCGCCGTCTCCGAAAAGGCGCTGGCGGCGGCCCGCGACAACCGGCCGAAGATGGAGCGCACCTATTTCGCCTTCGCCGACATGATCGCCCACAACGACAACGGCTTCTTTCCCTATACCCCGCCGACGCAGTTCTTCCACGGGCTGCGGGTGGCACTGGACATGCTCTTCGAGGAGGGGCTCGACAATGTCTTCGCCCGCCATCACCGGCTGGCGGAGGGGGTGCGGCGGGGCGTCGCCGCCTGGGGCCTGAAGCTGCAGGCCGTGGCGCCGCAATGGCATTCCGACACGGTCTCGGCGATCCGCGTCCCCGAGGGCGTTGATGCGAATGCGGTGATCCGCACCGCCTATGAGCGCTACGACACCTCGCTCGGCGGCGGGCTGGCGCAGCTCTCCGGCAAGGTGTTCCGCATCGGCCATCTGGGCGATCTCAACGCGCCGATGTGCCTGACCGCGCTCGGCGTCGCGGAAATGGCGCTGGCAGACGCCGGCGCGCGGATCGAGCTGGGTTCGGGCGTCGCGGCCGCGCAAGGCTGGTACCGGGATGCCGCGGCCGAGGGCAGCGCCCTCATGCGGCACGCCGCGGAATAGCCCCGCCACCGACCGACAAACGAAAAGGGCCGCGCATCCCGGATGGAATGCGCGGCCCTCGATGTTTACGGCGAATGCCGTGCGGCGGATCAGGCCGCCTTGCGGCTCTTGTCGAAGCGCTTGCGCTCGTTGGAGTCGAGATAGATCTTGCGCAGACGGATCGTCTTCGGCGTCACCTCGACGAGCTCGTCGTCCTGGATCCACGACAGCGCCCGGTCGAGCGTCATGCGGATCGGCGGCGTCAGCTTGATCGCCTCGTCCTTGCCCGATGCGCGCATGTTGGTCAGCTTCTTGCCCTTCAGAACGTTCACTTCCAGATCGTTCTCGCGGGTGTGGATGCCGATGATCATGCCCGCATAGACCTTGACGCCGGCGTCAATGACCATCGGGCCGCGGTCTTCCAGGTTGAACATGGCGAAGGCCACGCTCTCGCCGGTGTCGTTGGAGATCAGGACGCCGGTGTTGCGGCCCGGCAGCTCACCCTTGAACGGGGCGTAGCTGTGGAACAGCCGGTTCATGATCGCCGTGCCGCGCGTGTCGGTCAGAAGCTCCGACTGGTAGCCGATCAGGCCGCGGGTCGGGGCATGGAACACGAGGCGCTGACGATCGCCGCCCGACGGGCGCAGCTCGATCATCTCGGCCTTGCGCTCGGACATCTTCTGCACGACGACGCCGGAATGCTCCTCGTCGACGTCGATGACGACCTCTTCGATCGGCTCGAGCGTCTCGCCGTTCTCGCCTTCCTTCATGACGACGCGCGGACGCGAAATGCCGATCTCGAAGCCTTCGCGGCGCATGGTCTCGATCAGCACGGCCAGCTGCAGCTCGCCGCGGCCGGAGACGTAGAAG
>Ga0189290_100168_pt1 | contig 41147 bp, 36 predicted proteins | sample UW140minimetaG_FD_130318 | JGI IMG/M metagenome (GOLD analysis project Ga0189290, IMG submission 130318) | Marine microbial communities from the Costa Rica Dome - UW140 mini metaG | ecosystem: Environmental > Aquatic > Marine > Oceanic > Photic zone | place: Costa Rica: the Eastern Pacific...
AGAAAAATGTGAAGGGTTTTTACATCTGGTGTCTATGTGATTGTATTGGAGGTAAAATTTTGGTTGAAAATTTTAGTTTAGATGCTGAAGGTGCAGACCTTGGCCCCAGAGATTTGCTCCAAATCCGTTGGGGAGAGGCTAAATACGTGGTTTGGCGTGCCAGCCGCGGCCCAGATTTCTGTAAAGTTGGTGAGGCGCGGGTCCATAAAGGCCTGGATCGGGGAGAGGTGGCCCACCGGGCTGACCCCGCCGATGGCAAAGCCGGTTTGGTTACGCACCACGGCCGCATCTGCGCGTTTTAGAGGCGCGCCGAGGAGTGCTTCGGCTGCTTTAGTGTCGACCTGACGCCCGCCTGCGGTCAGAAACAGGACCACTTCGCCGGTGTTGGCGTTTTGAAAGACAATGGACTTGGCGATTTGATCGACGTCGCAGCCCACGGCGTCGGCGGCCATCTGCGCCGTGCGGGCGCCGTCGGTTTCGCGGATATCGATCTCTTTGCCTGCGGCTTCCAAGGCGGCGCGCACGCGTTTCAGGCTTTTGCTCATAGCTGGTCTCCTCGTCCTCGGGTTGATTTCTGCCATGACGCGCCGCAGGGTGCCAGTATGGAAAAGACAAGCGATTTGAAAGACACCTTGTTGGCGCTGGAGACCCAAGTGTGGGAGGCGTTGGTGACAGGGGATGGGGACGCGGACGGTGCGCTGCTAAGTGAGGATTTTATCGGAGTGTACCCGGATGGCTTCGCCGGAAAGGACGCCCATACGGGACAGTTGGACGGCGGCGCAACCGTGGCAGACTACCGGCTGAGCGACGCGCAGCTGCGGGCCACGGGGGCGGATAGCGGGTTGTTAGTTTATCGCGCAGATTACTTGCGGGCCGGCAAGTCGGACTGGGAGGTCATGTTGGTGAGTTCCTTGTGGGAGAGGCGCAATGGGAGCTGGGTTAACAGCTTCAGTCAGGACACGCCGCTGACCGGGGAAGGGGTGCCTTAAGCGGCCCCTGCGGCAGGACCGCCAATTGACCTTCCGGCATGACGGTTTCAAAGTCACGCCCATGTTGTTTGAATCACAAATCACCCGCCTGCCACGCCCGTTTGATGCCGATCTAGGTGCGGAGGCGCGGGCGGCGGTGCCAGCGTTGTCTGGTGATCTTGTCAAGCTGATTGAAGGCGCGGCGGGATCAAGCCCCTACCTGAAAAGCCTGATCCACAAGGAAGCGTCTTGGTTGCCTGAGGCTTTGCAGGATACGGATGCGGCTTTGACCTCGATTTTTGCCGCGTTGCGTGCCGGTGCGCCGGATCAGCGGCGGACCGCATTGCGGGCAGCGAAACGTAAGGTAGCTTTGCTGACGGCGCTGGCCGATCTGGCAGGGGCATGGTCGCTCGAAAAGGTGACCGGCACGCTGACGGATTTTGCCGATTTGGCGAGCCAGTTGGCGCTTGAGGCCACCATCGGCGCGGAAATCCGACGTAAGAAACTGCCCGGCGCCACTGAGGATGATATTCCTACGGCGGGTGGCATGGTGTCGATTGCCATGGGAAAGATGGGCGCGCATGAGTTGAACTACAGCTCTGATATTGATCTGATCTGCCTGTTTGATGAGAGCCGGTTCGATGCGGATGACTATCATGACGCGCGGGCGAGTTTCATTCGGGCCACGCGCAAGATGGCGGCGATGCTGAACGACATCACCGGAGACGGGTATGTGTTCCGTACCGATCTGCGGCTGCGGCCTGATCCGGCGGTGACACCTGTGTGCCTCGCCATGGAGGCGGCGGAGCGGTATTATGAGAGCCTGGGTCGGACCTGGGAGCGGGCAGCCTATATCAAGGCGCGGCCTTCGGCGGGGGATCTGGCGGCGGGGCAGAAGTTTCTCGACACGCTGACGCCGTTTGTTTGGCGCAAGCATCTGGACTTTGCCGCCATTCAGGATGCGCATGATATGCGGTTGCGTATCCGCGAGCACAAAGGGCTTGGCGGCGAGTTCACGCTGGACGGCCACAATATGAAGTTGGGGCGCGGTGGCATTCGTGAGATCGAGTTTTTCACCCAAACACGACAACTGATTTCTGGTGGCCGTGACCCGTACTTGCGGGATCGTCACACCGTGCCGGGGTTGCGCAAGCTGGCTTCCAAAGGCTGGGTGCCGGATGATGTCGCGGAGGCGTTGTCAGACCACTACCGCTTCCATCGCGAGGTGGAGCACCGCGTGCAGATGGTGGCGGATGCGCAAACACATCTTTTGCCTAAAAGCGACGAGGGCTGGGGGCGGATTGCAGGCTTGATGGGACGCGACGAGGCAGACATTCGCAAAGAGTTGCACGATCGCCTGACCGAAGTGCATGAGATGACTGAGGGGTTCTTTGCGCCGGATGCGGCGCCGGACAGCTGCGATGACATCACTCATGCGTTTGATGAAGAGGTCATTGCGCGCTGGGAGAGCTATCCGGCAATGCGCAGTGTTCGGGCGGTGGAGATTTTCAATCGTGTGCGGCCGGAAATCCTGCGGCGTTTGGCGCAGGCGCCGAAACCGGATGAAGCGCTGTTGGCGTTGGATGGGTTCCTGCGAGGGGTGCCAGCAGGGGTGCAATTGTTCTCGCTGTTTGAGGCCAATCCGCAGTTAATTGACCTGCTGGTGGATATTGTGGGCACGGCGCCTGCACTGGCGGAGCATTTGTCGCGCAACTCCGGTGTGTTTGATGCGGTGATTGGCGGCAGCTTCTTCACTGAGTGGCCGGGCGTGCGTGGTTTGGCCGAGGAACTGAAAGACAGGTTGGTGCGGGATCCCGATTATGAGGCGCAGCTGGACGGGGCGCGGCGCTGGGTCAAGGAGTGGCAGTTCCGCATTGGGGTGCATCATCTGCGCGGCTTGATTGGCGCGGAAGAGGCCGGACGGCAGTATGCGGATTTGGCAGAGGCGGTTTTGGCGGGGTTGTGGCAGCCGGTGGCGGATCATTTTGCTTCTAAGCATGGGCCGATGCCGGGGCGGGGCGCGATTGTGCTGGGCATGGGCTCTTTGGGGGCACAGCGGCTGAATGCGACGTCGGACCTTGATTTGATTGTGATCTATGACGCCGACGGCGTGGAGGCCTCAGACGGGCGACGGCCTTTGGCGGCGCGGCCGTATTATGCGCGGTTCACGCAGGCGTTGGTCACGGCGCTGAGCGCGCCGATGTCGCAGGGCCGTCTGTACGAGGTCGACATGCGTTTGCGCCCGTCTGGCACGCAAGGACCGGTGGCGACGTCATTGGCCTCGTTTAAGAATTACCAGATGAATGAGGCCTGGACCTGGGAACATCTGGCGCTAACGCGGGCGCGGCCTGTGACCGGCACGCCTGAGTTGATGGCGGAAGTGGAAGGCTTCCGGCAAGAGGTTTTGGCGGCAGAGAAAGACAAGGCGACGATTGGCAAAGACGTGCAAGAGATGCGGGCGCGGATTGCGGCGGCAAAAGCGCCGGATGGGCCATGGGACGCGAAGATTGGGGCGGGGCGGTTGCAGGATATTGAGTTGTTGAGCCAGACCGGCGCACTTTTGGCGGGGTCACCTCGGCGCGCGGTGGCGCAGGGCTTGCAGGCTGGTGTCGCAATTGGCTGGCTTTCTGCCTCAGACGCGTCAGACCTCGCCAGCACCTATCGGCTTTGTTGGCAAGTGCAACTGGCGTCCAAGCTGCTTTCAGGCAGCACCATTGCGCCGGAGGCGATTGGCGAAGGAGGGCGCGCGTTTTTGTTGCGTGAGACAGGCGCGGAAAGTATCGACGTGGTGCTGAGTAACTTGACGGAGACCACAGGGATGGCTGCGGAGACAATAACAACAGCATTGGTGGCCACAACGGAGGCATGACATGGACATTTCGCATTGCGATCCTAAAGGGTTGATCCATGAGAGTTATAAGATAGACGGTATCGAGACTTCGGAGTGTCGATCGATCTTTCTGGATTGGGCATTGTCATTGCCAGAGGGTGTAGACACGCGCGATGCGATTGAGATGTTGATTGTACATCTGGGCAGCAAGCATCCGGGCCATCCGATGACGCAGGTGCTGGAAGAGGGCAGCGTGGAGATGCGTGCGCCCAAACGTCGGGGCGGATGGCGGTCGCGACCTCGAAACTGACCGGTGGCCAGCGGTTTGTGTCGAGCCAATTGAGGGCTTCCATCACACTGTCGTGGATGAAGTTGTCACCGGCCTTGCGGTTTTCTTTAAGCGTCTGCAGGTCTTCTCTGCCGATTCAGAGCCAAGCATCTACCTTGCCGCTTTCAAGCTTTGGGGCTTCCAGATCGCCGAATACTGAGACGATGAATTGCCTTTCGAACCTTGGCCGGTCCTCTGCTTGCCACGTCTTTTGGGGCAACTCGGTGCGGATTTGCCCCACTTGCCATCCGGTTTCCTCAAAAACCTCGCGGGTTAGGGCGTGTTCTACGGATTCCCCTGGGTCCACATGGCCCCCGGCAAGATCCCAACAGCCGGGAAAGAGACGGCGGGTCGGGCTGCGCCGTTGCACAAAAATCTCGTCGTTTCAATTGAGGATCAGGGCCGTCGCTACGATCTTTGTCATAAAAATAAGGTCCCGGCGGAAGAAAATAGGTAATTCATCTTTTAGATAATTCCTTTGAAACGTCTAGGGCACGTCGCAATCGTGCCCCAATTGCCCCGCAGATTTGCATGGACACAGCAGAGGCGAGAAACGCCCGAGGAGTTGGACATGGCAATGGGAAAAGTTATTGCGGCACTGGTATTGGCCTTAGGGGCAAGCGCCTGTGCGTCGGTAGACACAGCCAGTCGTAACGCACCGTTTGACGTAGCACCAACCGAGATGGCTGCGCCAGCACCGTCTTACTCCTTAGAGAGTTTTGACGTCTTGGTGCCGACCACCCTGAAAGTATCAGAAGCGAACCTTTACTACCCTCCTGGGGACATCGTGTGGCGCGGCGACGCGCGGGGTAACCGCTACGAACAGGTCCAAGCGATTTTTGACGAGAGTGTGCGTTTGGGAGCTTATCCGCTGGATGGTGCTATGCCGGTGCGGGTCGAGATTGAAGTGACACGTTTTCATGCGCTGACAGAGAAGACACGGTATTCCATTGGCGGGATCCATTCGATTGAGTTTGTGATGACTATCATTGAGCCGGAGAGCGGCACGGTTTTGCGCGGGCCTAAGCCGATCAAGGCGAGTTTGGTTGGCTATGGTGGGCAAACAGCCATTCAGGCCGAATCCCGAGGATTGACACAAAAGTATCGCATCACTCAGCATCTGGCGCGCGTGGTACGTGATGAGCTGACCAAAGCCGAAGGGTTTGTCGCTCCGGAACGCGGCGCAACCAAACGTATTCAGCCGCTTGAGCAAACTGGCACCGAGCTGGCTGCCTCTGAGTAATCCGCTGAGACGTAGAGAAGGGTTTTCACACCCGACATAAACAAGTAGGAGGGCGACATGTCTATGTCGTCCTCTTCTTCGTCTGCGCGCCCAGTGGTGCGCTTGAAACCAAAAGCCAACGCCCGCGCGATCCGACATGGGTTTCCCTGGGCCTATGATAATGAGCTGGTCACCGATCGGCGCACCAAAGGGCTTGTGCCCGGCACGCTTGCGGTGCTGGAGGATGACAAGCGTCAGCCCTTGGGGCTGGTTGCGACCAACAGCCAGAGCAAGATCTTCTGCCGGATGTTGGACCGTGACCCGGAGGCGCAGGTCGATCAGGCTTGGTTTGAAGCTAAATTCGCCCGTGCTCTGGCGATGAGGGAGCGTTTGTTTGACGCACCGTTTTATCGCTTGATCCATGCGGAGGCCGATGGGCTGCCCGGTGTGGTAGTGGATCGTTTTGGCGATACAGCCGTGGTGCAACCAAACGCGGCCTGGGCTGAGGCGCTACTTGAGCCGCTGGTGGCAGCGCTGGTGGCGGTGACCGGTGTGTCCAATGTGTTAAAAAACGGCTCTGGTCGCGCGCGCGGGCTGGAAGGGCTGGAAGACGACAGCGCGGTCGTGGTTGGCGCGGCGCCGGGGGCGCCGGTACCGGTTGTCATGAATGGCGCGACCTATATGGCAGATTTGACCGAGGGGCAGAAGACCGGACTTTTCTACGATCAACGTCCCAATCACGGATTTTCCGCTGGGCTTTGCAAAGATGCAAAGATGTTGGATGTGTTTTCCCATGTGGGGGGCTTTTCCTTGGCGGCTTTGGCTGGCGGTGCGAGCCACGCTACCGCGGTTGATGGCTCCGCAGCTGCGTTGGAGCTAGCGCAGGCGGGCGCAGAGGCCGCTGACGTGGCGGAACGCTTTGCCATCCGCAAGGGCGATGCCTTTGAGGTTCTAACTGCGCTGGGTGAAGAAGGCGCGAAGTTTGATGTTGTGATTTGTGATCCACCTGCCTTTGCCCCGTCCAAACCAGCTCTGGAAAAAGGTCTTCGGGCCTATGAGCGTGTGGCACGACTTGCAGCGCAATTGGTTGTTGAGGGCGGCTATCTGGGGCTGTGTTCCTGTTCACATGCCGCCGATTTAGCGCGGTTCCGGGGCGCATCGGTGCGCGGCATTGGCCGGGCCGGGCGCCATGCGCAGCTCATTCACACGGGTTTTGCAGGGGCTGACCATCCGTTGATGCCACAGTTGGCGGAAAGCGGATACCTTAAGTCATTGTTCTTCCGCCTATGACGCGCCTGCTGCTCGATACATGCGTTCTGTATCCAACCGTGATGCGGGAAGTGTTGCTGGGGGTGGCTAAGACCGGCGCGTTTGAGCCGCAATGGTCCGAACGCATCTTGGAAGAATGGGCGCGGGCAGCGCGGAAATTGGGACCAACTGGTGAGCCGCAGGCGCGAGGTGAGATTGCGCTGGTGCAAGCAGCCTGGCCCAAAGCTGCGGTGACGTGGAAACCTTCTCTAGAAGACCGGCTGTATCTGCCGGATGAGCATGACGTGCATGTGCTCGCAGCAGCGATTTCTGGATCAGCGGATGCGATTGTCACAGTGAATGCCAAAGACTTTCCGAAGCATGTACTGGCGGAAGAGGGGCTGGAGCGAATTGCGCCAGATGAACTGTTGCGCGGTTGCTGGGGGGATGATCCGGAAGGGGTTGCCGCCGTGTGCGAGGCGGTGCGTCAGGAGGCGGAGCGCTTGAGCGGTGAGGCGTGGGAAATGCGGAAGCTGCTCAAGAAGGCACGGCTTCCCAAGCTGGCGAAGGCCGTAAGCGACTAGGCTTTGGCGATGCCCCATTTGCGTTCGAGCTTTTCGATGGCCTGAATGCGTTCTTCGGTTTTGGGGTGGCTGAGCAACCAGGCTGGGGTGCTGGCCCCATTTGCGCCTGTGAGGTGGGAAAGTTTTTCAAATAGCGCTTTTTGTGGTGCGGTACCGATGCCGGATTTCACCAGCAACGCTGCGGCGTATTCATCCGCTTCGTACTCGTCGCCACGCGACAGGCGTGCGGAGAGCAGGCTGGTGGCGGTGTTGGCCACTAGTGGGCCAATGCCGGGCAAGAAGCGGTTGAGCACCATGGCCAGCGCGGTGCGCAGGGCGTTTTGGCCGGAGAAGTCGATCATACGGCGACGGGAGTGGCCCAAAGCCACGTGACCCAATTCATGGGCCACCACGGAGGCAATTTCCTCGGCGGTCACGTCGCCAGCGCGGTAGCGGTTGTAAAATCCGCGGGTGAGGAAGATACGGCCGTCTGGCGCGGCGAGGCCGTTCACAGGTTCAATCTCATAGATGTGCACGCGGATGCACGGCAGATCTAGGGCCTTGGCCATGTCCTTGATCAGGGGATTGAGGCGGGGATCAGCCAGTTCCGTGGATTTGGCATCCAACTCGCGTGCAGTGCGCCAGGCGGAAAAACGCATCATCAGGAAGCCGTAGAGCACCGCGATGAGGATTGGCATCAGTTTGATCATATGAAAGATATGAGGCAAGCCGCGCGTGGCTTCAACCCGCCTTCACGTCAGCGTGTTAAGTTCCGCATGCCGCGTTCCAGACCTTCCAGCGTCATAGGCACCATGCGGTTTTCAAAAATCTCTTGGATCATGCCGATCGAGTGGGTGTATTGCCAATGCGCCTCTGGCAACGGGTTTATCCAGAGATTGGACGCCCATTGGTCGCGCGCGCGCTCCAGCCAGACCTGACCGGCCTCCTGATTCCAATGCTCGTTGGCACCGCCTGCGTAGGCAATTTCGTAAGGCGACATGGAGGCGTCGCCAACAAAAATGCATTTATAGTCAGGCCCATAGGTGCGTAGCACTTCGTGGGTGGGGGTCTGATCGTTCCAGCGGCGTTTGTTGTCGCGCCATACGCCTTCGTAGAGGCAGTTGTGGTAGTAGTAGTATTCGAGGTGTTTGAACTCTGCGCGGGCCGCGGAGAACAGCTCTTCGACCACTTTAATATGAGGATCCATCGAGCCGCCAACGTCCAGAAACAGAAGGACTTTTACCGCGTTGTGGCGCTCGGGGCGGGTTTTCACATCGAGGTAGCCGTGCTCGGCGGTTGCTTTGATGGTACCGTTGAGGTCCAGCTCCTCTGCCGCGCCTTCGCGGGCCCAGCGGCGCAGGCGTTTGAGCGCGACTTTTATGTTACGGGTGCCCAGTTCGACGGAGCCATCGAAGTTTTTGAACTCGCGTTTGTCCCAGACTTTGACCGCTTTGCGATGGCGGCTTTCTTTCTGGCCGATGCGCACGCCTTCAGGGTTGTAGCCATAGGCACCAAAGGGTGAGGTACCAGCGGTGCCGATCCATTTATTGCCACCCTGATGACGGCCTTCCTGTTCTTTGAGGCGCTCTTGCAGCGTTTCCATCAGCTTATCAAAGCCACCCAGCGCTTCGATTTCGGCCATTTCCTCTGTGGAGAGGTGTTTTTCGGCCATCTTCCGCAGCCACTCTTCTGGAATGTCGACTGCCTCAAGTACGTCCTGGGCGGAAATCTCCCCGAGCCCGTCAAAGGTGGCCGCAAATGCGCGATCAAATTTGTCGATGTTGCGCTCGTCTTTTACCATGATGGTGCGGGCGAGGTAGTAGAAGCTTTCCACGTCATAGGTGGCAAGTCCGGCCTTTAACCCTTCCAGAAAACCAAGAAATTCACGCAGGGACACCGGAACTCGGGCCTCGCGCAGATTTTCAAAGAAGGGCAGGAACATGAGTCAGAGCGCCATGCGGTGGAGGATGAGTGTGATGAACAGACCGAGTATCGCAAACATCATGGCATAGACAAAGCCGTATTGCAGGATGTCTGCGCGTTTGCCACCGCGGCGTTTGGCCAATATGCCACCAGTGAGTGTGCCGATGAGGGCGCCAAAAAGTACAAACATAGTGTCCTAAGATCTCCCTTTAATCGGGCTGAGTGCCGTAATCTCACGCAGCTTTGCGCGAACGGCCCAGTCCGGGCCAAACCCGTATCGTGCCCAGCCAAGACTGTCCAGACGTAGGGCGCCAGCGTCCTCGAACTTGCCTTCCATCTCCAGCGCTTCGGCCTGCAAAAGCATGAGCGTAGAAAGCAGCGCGGCGTTTTCAAAGCGGCCAGCAGGTCCAATTTGTGGGCTTAGGATATTGAGTGCTTCGCGGCTTTGGCCTGCGCTGATCGCGTAGGCTGAGAGTTGCGTTGCGACAAAAGCTCGGTGAGGGCCGAATGGGTCAGCAGAGCGATAGGCGCGGTCGGCTGCTATGAAGTGGCTGTGCGCGGCAGCAACGTCTTGAGACTGCAGTAGACGGCCAAGAGCGTAATGCGCAAATCCAAGGCGATGATCCTGCCAGCCGTTGTTTTGGGCAATGACCAGAGACTGGCGAGCGGCGGCCCGACGGTTGGCTGGTGACGTGCCAGGGCCAAGTGCGGTTTGCACCGCGTTGATCCATTCTCTGGGTGTTTCCGGCAAAGGGTTGCTGGAGAGTTGATCGCCGCGAGGATTGATGCGCGAGAGGATGGCTGGCAAGCGAGCCGCCACCTCACTACGGGTTATGCCAGTGCGCAGGGCTGGATCGTAGTAGGCCCGAAGAATGGTCATATCAAAACCGGTGAGTACTGCGTGGATGTTGTCGTCGTTAAAGACGCTGTCGGGCAGTCGATAAAGGTCGTTCAAGGGGCCAAGGGCCTGAGCCAGTTCTTCGTGCAGACAGTCGCGGGTTTCTTGCGGGCTGGTGTCATTTGGTAAGAAGATTGCGATCTTGGAACGGTTTTCCAGTTGCGCCCAGTTGGCGGCGCCACTGCGCCGCGCGGAGCGGTATTGCGACAGAGAGGAAATGTTTGGCACCACAAAGCAAGCGGCTTGTGGCAGGGCTTTGCGGATGTCTCGGCGGGAGACGGCCTGAATGGTGATGTTGGCGGACGGCGATTGCGTCAGCGAAATGTCGATACGGGCTTCGTTCCGCAGGCGAGCCAGCAGGGCTTTAAGGTCCGGCATCATGCCTGTAGGCGGCGCGCCGGTGACTCGCACTGTGATTGGGCCTTCAAAGCGGGTCAGGCGCTCTAGGCTGCGGCCGCTTTCCAACTCAAAGCTGAGATTCAGAAAGTCGCGGGCAATGTCGCGGTTGGACCGGTTGGGCGGAATGGGACGCGGTGTGGAGAAAGCTTTGACCGGCGGCAAAGTGGTGTCGCTCACTGCGGCGCGGGTGGGCACGCCATTTTGACCAACCGGCGTACAGGCCGCCAGGGCAAAAGCCAAAGGGATCAGTGAGGGTAGAAAAGAGCGCAAAATCAGGGCCTTTGGTACTTAATAAATGGGGACAACTGCCCAATACGGTCATAAAGCTTGCGGGCGTTGGTGTTAAATTCCTGGGTCATCCAATACACGCTTGGCGCATGGGCGTCATCTGCTGCTTGATACACGGCTTCAATCAGTTTGCGGCCCACACCGGTGCCGCGCACCTCGGGGTCGGCGTAAAGGTCTTGTAGGTAGCAGACGTTTTCAACCTTCCACGCGTGGCGGTGTAACAGGTAGTGGGTAAGGCCAATGAGCTTGCCGTCGAGTTCCGCCACAAGGCAGGAGTAATCTTGCGGATCATCGCCCAGAAGGCGGGCAAAGGTGGAGCCGTAGACCTCTTCAGACACCGTGCTTTCGTAGAAGGTGATGTAGTCGGTCCAGAGACGGCGCCACTCTGCGTGGTCGGCTTCAGTGAGAGGACGGATCAGGACGACAGGCTGGGACATGGGTGGTCGGACTCCGGTTGGATGCCGATTCCTTCTACGAAATCAGGCCTTAATTGGATCGTAATATGCCCAAAGACTTGGGCAAGAATGCGGTGTCTGTGGTGAAAATGAAAGGCCTGTGCGGGGGCAGACCGTTCAAAAGTTTGGCTGAAACTCAGCGGCCGGAGCGCGCCATAACAGCCAGACGTTCAAACAGATGCACGTCTTGTTCGTTTTTCAGCAAGGCGCCGTGCAGCTTGGGCAGAGCGTTTGCACCGTCGCGCTTCAGGTCTTCTGGCGAAAGATCTTCGGCCAGCAGCAATTTTAACCAGTCGATGACCTCTGATGTAGAGGGCTTTTTCTTCAATCCAGCGGTTTCGCGAATTTCGAAGAACTGCGTCAGTGCCGTGGTCAGTAACGCTTCTTTGATACCGGGGTGATGGACCTCAACAATCTTCTTCAGCGTCTCCTTCTCAGGGAAGCGGATGTAGTGAAAGAAGCAGCGACGCAAAAACGCGTCGGGCAGTTCCTTTTCGTTGTTGGAGGTGATGATGATGATCGGACGGTGTTTGGCCTTGATGGTCTCGCCGGTCTCATAGACGTGGAATTCCATCTTATCGAGTTCCTGCAACAGATCATTTGGAAACTCGATATCGGCCTTGTCGATCTCGTCGATCAGCAGGACAACCTTCTCATCACTTTCAAAGGCTTCCCAGAGTTTTCCGCGTTTGATGTAGTTGCCGATGTCATGCACGCGCTCCTCGCCCAACTGGCTATCACGCAGGCGCGAGACAGCGTCGTACTCGTACAGACCTTGTTGAGCCTTGGTGGTGGATTTCACGTTCCACTCGATCATCTTCAGGCCAAGACCGCGTGCCACCTGCATGGCAAGTTCGGTCTTGCCAGTGCCTGGCTCACCTTTGACGAGCAGGGGGCGTTCGAGTGCCACTGCGGCGTTGACCGCGACTGTCAGATCGTTTGTGGCCACGTAGTCTTTGGTGCCCGAAAACTGCATAAAATTTCTCCGCCCGTTCGCCTATTTTGGCGCGTACCCTATCGTGAACATATTTTGTCCGCAATGAGGGGTTAACAGGTAGTGACATTCCCTAGCCAAGGGAGTATTTGCTGCAAGCATAGAAGGGGGGGTGTATGTCTGAATTGAATACCACGATGGACGTGAGCCGCGATGAGGGAGCAGAAATGAAAGCCGAAACTTTCCTGCCCGACGACTATCGTCCCGCAGAAGATGAGCCGTTCATGAATGACCGGCAGGTTGAATACTTTCGACGTAAACTATTGAGCTGGAAAGATGATCTACTTGCGGATACCCGCGACACGATCGAGGGACTGCAAGACAGCACCCGCAATATTCCGGATGTAGCCGATCGCGCCAGTGAGGAGACTGATCGCGCGCTTGAGCTTCGGACCCGGGATCGTCAGCGTAAATTGGTTGCAAAAATTGACAGTGCCATTCGTCGGATTGACGAAGGGGAATATGGGTACTGTGAAGTGACGGGGGAGCCGATTTCGCTCAAACGTCTGGACGCCCGTCCAATCGCGACCATGAGCCTTGAAGCGCAGGAACGTCACGAGCGCCGTGAAAAAGTGCATCGCGACGACTAAGATTGCATCTCCCTGTGACGGTTGATCGCAGGGTTTGGACCAGAAAATAAAGACGCCGAGGCTGTTGCTTCGGCGTTTTTTCATTAGGGTTAAGTCATGGATTTGCAGGGTAAAAAGATCACCGTGATTGGCGCGGGGATTGGTGGGTTGACTGCGGCGCTGATGCTTAAGCAGCGCGGGGCTTCGGTGCATGTGCTTGAGCAAGCTGAAGCGATCAAAGAGGTTGGGGCGGGTCTGCAGATCAGCCCCAACGGTATGGCCGTGCTGAAGGCGCTGGGCGTCGATGCTGCGCTGAAAAAACGTGCGGTGCGGGCTGATGCAGTAGAGTTGCGCGATTTTGCGGCGGGCCGGTTGGTGAGCCGGCTGGATCTTGGGTTGATCTCAGAAAATGATCCGCTGCGCCCAACAGAATATTTCTTTGTGCATCGCGCGGATTTGATCGATGTTTTGGCTGAGGCCGTACGGGCGGCTGGTGTAAAAGTGCTTTTACTTCAGCAAGTTGAAACAGTTGTTCCTAGTGTACAGCCAAAGATCGTGATGGCCAATGGTGCCGAAATGACTGTTGATTTGGTGGTGGGCGCGGATGGTCTGCACTCCAGGATGCGGCCGGTTCTCAATGGCACTGTGGCGCCGTTTTTCACGCGACAAACCGCGTGGCGGGCGACGGTGCCTAATACGATGGCCCATCCGGATGTGGCGCAGGTGCACATGGGGCCAAAACGCCATGTGGTGAGTTACCCGCTGCGATGCGGAGAGTTGGTCAATATTGTCGCTGTGCAGGAGCAGGTGGGGTGGGCTGAGGAAGGTTGGCAGATACCTGATGATCCGGCCAACCTTCAGAAAACGTTCAGTGATTTTGGTGGTGGCGTACGGCCGATGCTGGCCGAGGTCACGGACGTGCGCAAATGGGGGCTGTTCCGGCACCCAGTGGCACCGGTGTGGCACAAAGACCATTGTGTGCTACTTGGAGATGCGGCGCATCCAACTTTGCCCTTTATGGCGCAGGGGGCGGTGATGGCGATGGAAGACGCCTGGGTTTTGGGCGATGCGCTTGAAAAGGCAGAAGATTTTAGTAGTGGCTTGGCGGCTTATCAGGTGCGCCGCGCGGGGCGTGTGACGAAGGTTGTGGAAACGGCCAGCAAGAACGCGTGGAAATACCATTTAAGCAATGGTCCGCTGCGGATGGCGGCGCATATGGGGATTCGTATGGCCTCCACGCTGGCCCCGAAAAAGATTCTAGGTCAGTTTGACTGGATCTATCTTCACGATGTCACCAAGGACTGAGTGTTGCCCTGGATTTTGCCGGCGTTAACTCTCGATTTTGACGTCGGTATGGTGTCGGTATCGCGACTGTTTCGCAGCGGTGCGTGATTTTGCGGCAGTTTAGGTCTAAATGCAGCGTGCGTTGCGTCACAGCGTTTTGCCGACATTCCGCACCACATCAGCCAGTTCTTGCAACTGCGTGGCCAGTGGGCTGCTCTTGCGCCAGATCATGCCGATGGTGCGGGCGGGTTGCGCACCCGCAAACCGCGCTACACTCACGGCTGCAGTGGGCGTGTCCACCGGCACAGCCATTTCCGGGATCACGGTGACGCCGAGACCGGCGCCAACCATCTGCACCAAGGTGGAGAGGGACGAGCCGTCCAATCCTTCGTGGGGGCGGGCTGAGGGCAGGGAGCAAAAAGAGAGGGCCTGATCGCGGAAGCAGTGACCTTCTTCAAGCAAGAGCAGGCGTTCGCGTTCCAACGTATCTGGTGCGGGGACCGGTGCGGCAGCTTCGGTGTCGGGGCGCACAAGTACAAATGCTTCGGACCAGAGCGGCTCTTCCGTAAACGCAGGCTCAGAAACTGGCAGGGCAACAATTGCAGTGTCGATGCGACCCGCGTGCAGTTCTGCCAAAAGGTTGGCGGTCATGGTTTCACGCACCATGAGGGACATCTCAGGAAAGGTGGTTTTTACTTCGCGCAGAAGGGCTGGAAGCAGGTAAGGCGCAATCGTGGGAATCACCCCCAAGCGCAGGCGCCCTGTGAGGCCGGATTGCGCGGCACGGGCCATGTCACCAAGTTCGTCCACACTGCGCAAGATTTCGCGCACGCGTACAAGTACATCTTCGCCAAAGGATGTGAGACGTACACGCCGGGTAGTGCGTTCCAGCAAGGGCGCGCCAAAGCTTTCCTCCAACTCTTTGATTTGCACGGATAAGGCAGGCTGAGAAATGGCACATACATCCGCCGCGCGACCAAAATGGCCGTGTTCGGCAAGGGCAGCAAAATAACGGAGTTGGCGCAGTGTTAGATTATTCATAATGTGTAGTTATCAATATGATTGGAAAATGCAACTTCGTTAAATGAAACTCCTGTGCTTAGAATGGTTCCAGACAGAATGTGACCCATCAATCGACAGGAGAACGACATGGACGGAGACATGAAATCAGGTGGCTGCCCGGTAATGCATGGCGCGGTGACACAGCAGGCGCGGGGCAATCGCGATTGGTGGCCCAATCAGCTGAACCTGCGGATTTTGCACCAGAACTCTTCAAAGTCCGATCCTATGGGGCAGGGTTTTGATTACGTGGAAGAGTTTGCCAAACTGGATTTTAAGGCGCTGAAAGAAGACCTCTATGCGCTGATGACGGACAGTCAGGACTGGTGGCCGGCGGACTACGGTCATTATGGCGGGTTGTTCATTCGCATGGCTTGGCACTCGGCTGGGACATACCGGACCGCAGATGGCCGCGGCGGCGGTGGCACAGGGCAGCAGCGGTTTGCGCCGCTGAACTCTTGGCCAGACAATGGCAATCTGGATAAGGCGCGGCGTCTGCTGTGGCCAATCAAGCAGAAGTACGGCAACCAGATCAGCTGGGCCGATCTTTATATTCTCGCGGGCAATGCGGCGATTGAGAGCATGGGCGGCAAGACATTTGGTTTTGCCGGTGGTCGCCCAGATGTTTGGGAGCCGGAAGAGGATGTCTATTGGGGCGCAGAGGCTGAGTGGCTGGAAGAGTCGGGTGGTGAGAACTCGCGCTATTCCGGGGATCGTGATCTTGAGAACCCTCTAGCGGCTGTGCAGATGGGATTGATTTATGTGAATCCGGAAGGGCCAGATGGGCAACCGGATGTCTTGGCCTCGGGACGAGACGTGCGCGAGACCTTTGCGCGGATGGCGATGAATGACGAGGAGACAGTTGCGCTGATTGCGGGAGGGCACACTTTCGGCAAAGGGCACGGGGCCGGAGATCCAGATCTTGTGGGACCAGAACCGGAAGCTGCGCCGATCGAGGCAATGGGCTTTGGCTGGATCAACAAGCTGGGCACCGGCAAGGGCGGTGATACCACCACCTCCGGAATTGAGGGCGCGTGGACTGCCAATCCAACTCAGTGGGACAACGGCTATTTTGATCTGTTGTTTGGCTATGAGTGGAACCTGACCAAGAGCCCGTCGGGCGCGTGGATTTGGGAGCCGGTAGACCCGTCTGAGGATGACATGGCGCCAGCAGCACATGACGCTAGTCAAAAGGTCAAAACCATGATGACCACCGCCGATATGGCGATGCGTTTGGACCCGGCCTATGGCGCGATTTCCAAACGGTTCCATGAGAACCCTGAAGAGTTCCAGGATGCCTTTGCGCGGGCTTGGTTTAAGCTGACCCACCGCGATATGGGACCTCGGGCGCGTTATCTTGGCGAAGAAGTGCCTGGCGAAGAGCTGATCTGGCAAGATGTCATTCCGGCATCAGAGACGGACATGTCTGAGGATGATGTGGCGGTTTTGAAATCGGCGGTTATGGCTTCCGGTCTCTCAGTGGCCGATCTGGTCAAGACTGCTTGGGCTTCCGCAAGCACCTTCCGCGGCAGCGACAAGCGCGGTGGGGCCAATGGCGCACGGGTTGCTTTGGCACCGATGAAAGATTGGGACGCAAATGAGCCGGCGGAAATCGCGCGGGTGCTGGCCGCTCTGGAGGCGGTGAAGGCTGCGTTTGGCAAGCCGGTGAGCTTAGCGGACCTGATTGTCATTGGTGGTGCGGCGGCGATTGAAAAGGCTGCGCTGGATGCGGGGCATGATGTGTCCGTGCCGGTTACGCTGGGTCGGGGCGATGCGACCCAAGAGATGACCGACGTTGAGAGCGTGGGCCTGCTAGAGCCGCAGGCAGATGGCTTCCGCAATTACGCCAAAGCGCAGTTCACCGTGTCGCCTGAGGAGATGTTGGTGGATAAGGCGCAGCTGCTGACTCTGACCGCGCCCGAGATGACCGCGTTGGTTGGTGGCTTGCGTGTCCTGGGCGCGAACCATGGCGGCAGCGCGCATGGCGTGTTCACGGATCGGGTTGGGCAATTGACCAACGATTTCTTTATGAATGTGCTGGATATGGGCACCACCTGGGCGGATGCCGGTGACGGCGTCTATGAAGGCAAAGACCGAACCAGTGGGAGCGTGAAGTGGACTGCGACACGGGTTGATCTGGTGTTTGGGTCCAACTCACAGCTGCGGGCACTGGCAGAGGTCTATGGTCAGGCGGATGGCGCCGCCAAGCTGGTGGGTGATTTTGTTGCCGCTTGGTGCAAGGTCATGGATGCGGATCGCTTTGATTTGAAGTGATCTGAGCAAGGCTAGTAGAAGAAGGCGCGGCGAAGGTCGCGCCTTTTTTCGTGTCAAAACGTGGGTTTCATCAGCATGAGCCATACGATTGTCATGACGGAAAAGAATGCTGGGACACCGCAAGCGAACCAGATGTGATAGAGTGTGAAATAGCGGCCTGGTAAGGGCGATTGTGCGTCGCGGGCGGTGCGGGCGAGGTTGCGCATTTGTAACTGGATCCAGACGACCGGCAGCCAGAAGGCACCGACCACCACATAAAGGATGAGCGAGAGCAGCAGCCAAGGTTCCCAGAGGGACCAGCCGAGGTGCCAAGCCAGAAGCGTGCCGGTGATGGGTTGCAGGACCGCGGCGGTGGCGGTGAAAACGGTGTCGGCAATCACGACGATGCCAGCGACATGGGCAATTAAGGCTGGGTCGCGGCTGCGGTGGGACAGGACCATAAAGAAAGCGATGCCGGCGCCGGTGCCCAAGAGGACAGTGGCGCCAAGGACATGGGTGAAGCGAAGGAGGTCCTCGATCATCGGTCGTCCATGAGTAGGGCCACTAAGGCGGCGAGTGCGATGCCGGGGAGCACTTTGACCATTGGACCAAGCGGATCGGCAAAGAGCGCGGGCGTCATTAGAGCCGCGCCAAGCAGGTACATGGCAGAGAGGAGGGTCATGCCGATGGCGGCTTTGCGGGTGTGACGGCGGATGAGGATTGCGCCGCCAAGAATGATGTCGGCAATGCCGCCGCCGAGGACAGCAACGGCAGCAAAGGCGGGACTTGTGCCGGTGGCGGTCAGAATCTGTATGGCGGCGGATGTTTGGATAAGGCCGATCACACCGGAAAGCAGCCAGAACAGCGACAGCGTGGCGATGGCAAAGGGCAGGGCCAGAAAGACACGGGCGGCGGTGCGGTCCTGCGCGGTGGCGGGGTGGTGTTCGAGCGTTTCGGCAAGTGGATGGCAGGTGTGGCCGGTAAGCTGGTGCCACGGAAGCGGGTCGCCGGAGATACCATTCCTGAGAACGGATTGCGCAGTGCTGCGTAGAGGCGCGCGCCAGCCGAGCCAGCCTAGCGCATCGGCGCCGCAGGCGGTGAGCGTCAGCATCCAGCTTGGCAGAGTGGGGCGCCAGATTGGGGCAGGAACGCCAAGCCACACGCGGGTGCGCAAAGCAAGGCTGTCGAAACTATGGGCGTTGGGCTCGGTGATGTCGGCGATGGTTCCGGAGGGCACTTTGGGATCGCAGGCCAAGGTAACGGCATGGGCAACGTCTGCCAGCGCGACGGTTTGAATGTGACTGGTGTCAAACACGCGTGGAAGGACCGCGGGCAGGCCGGCAAGCGCACGCAGGAGGGCGCTGCCGCCATAAGCTTCGCGGCCCAGCACAAGAGTGGGGCGCAGGATGACATGGTTGGCCTGAGAGTTGGACAGAATGGCATCGCCTTCGGCTTTGGTGCGGAAGAACGCGGTGTCGGCCTCGGGCGATACACCTGCGGCGGAAATTTGGATCACGCGGGTTTGCGTTTGCGCGGCGGCTTCAGCGAGGTGTCTGACCACGTCGACGTGAATTTGGGAGAGGCTGTCGCCCGCACCCTCTTGCAATGCACCGGACGCATTTACCACCACATCTGCGTTTTGCAGAAGGGCGCCCCATTGATCGGCGTGCACTGTGGTGAGGTTGAGGTGTTTCCAGCGGTACTGCGGAGACCGTGCGGCGGCTTTGGCGCTGCGGCCAATGCCGGTGACGTCATATCCTGCTTCTGTCAGCGCTGCCATGCAGGCCGATCCGATGAGGCCATATCCGCCAAGAACAAAGGCTGTGGGCATTGTTGCGCTCCGCAAAATACAATTGCATTGAGATTAGCATAAGTGCTTTGGCATGCACGATCATTCGGGAAGATTGCGGCAATCTGACGTTGAGAAATTCGCAGGCGCCCCGCAGGGTTTCTCGCGAAACAGGACTCATTTGTTGGACAAACTGGCCCCATTGGCTGATGTCAGGTTGACCTAGGGTCGATCAATTTAGGCGGGAGCGACACAAGATCGACACACCTAAATGTTAGTTCAGTAGGGAGTAAGTTATGGAAAATGTTGTACTTTTAGCGGTGGATGGGAGTGACGGTTCTGACCGTGCGCTCGACCACGCCATTGCCAGAGCGAAACAAGGTGGGGCCAAAGTCATTGTTGCCTATGTGATCGAGTGGTCGCCGTATTCCTTTAACACACCAGAAGAAAATGCCACGCGTCACAAACGTCGGGAAACCGAAATTGAGCGGGCCAACAGCGAGATTGTCGCGCCGGCGCTGAAGCGGCTCGAAGGGGAGAATTTGGCGTGTGATGGTGTCGTGCGCCACGGTCACCCTGCAGAGACATTGATTGAAATTGCCAAAGAATGCAGTGCAGCTCAGATTTTGATCGGCCGCCGTGGTCACAGCGGATTGAAGTCGCTCCTGTTTGGCAGTGTCGCAGGTAACCTGATCCAGACCGCGCCTGTGCCGGTCGTCGTCGTTCCTTGATTTTGAATTCTAGTTTCCGGAGGAGCATCATGACTCGCATCCTGTTTTTTTTGTTTGCAGCAGTTTCGATTGTTGGGCCAGCCCATGCTGGCATTGATGAAACCATCAACAATTTCACCGCGCCCATAGCCTCGTTTATTGGCTCTGTGGTGTTTTTTAAAATCCCGATCGCCGGGGCCAATCTTCCGCTTGTTGTGTTGTGGCTGGTCGTTGGGGCCGTGTTTTTTACACTCTATAAGGGCTTCATCAACTTACGTGGTTTCAAACACGCAATTGCGCTTGTACGTGGAGATTACGCCGACCCCAACAGTGCCGGGGAAGTGTTTCATTTTCAGGCGCTTGCCACAGCGGTGTCGGGCACAGTTGGCATCGGTAACATCGGCGGGGTTGCGGTTGCGGTGACCGTCGGTGGCGCCGGGGCGACGTTCTGGTTGATTGTGGCGGGGTTTCTCGGCATGTCCACCAAGTTTGTCGAATGTACGCTTGGTGTGAAGTACCGGAATGAGAACCCGGATGGTTCCGTATCGGGTGGCCCGATGTACTATCTAACGAAAGGGTTTGAAGAGCGCGGCATGGTGGGCTTTGGTAAGTTCATGGGCACGTTCTATGCCATTGGTATTTTTATCGGTGCTCTGGGCATTGGTAATATGTTCCAATCCAACCAAGCCTACGTTCAATTGAACACCGTCGCAGGTGGCGCGTTGGATGGCTACGGTTGGCTGGTTGGCCTGATCCTTGCAGCGGTTGTTTTTGCCGTCATCATTGGCGGGATCAAATCCATCGCCCGCGTGACCGAAAAAGTTGTGCCTTTCATGGCCGTCTTCTACTGCGTGTTTGCGATCATTGTGATCCTGATGAATTTCAGCTCGATCCCAGCGGCCATAGGCAACATTTTCACCGGTGCCTTCACTGGCGAAGGCGTGACCGGTGGGGCCTTGGGCGCGTTGATCATTGGTTTTCAGCGGGCGGTGTTCTCCAACGAGGCGGGCATTGGGTCCGCGTCGATTGCCCACGCGGCTGTGCGGACAGATGAGCCGGTGACAGAAGGCTATGTCTCTCTGCTCGAACCGTTTACCGACACCATTGTCATCTGTACCATCACCGCGCTTGTCATTGGCACAAGCCAAGTGGCTGATCCCAACTTTGCAGGGGATGCGACTGGGGTTGCTATGACCTCAGCAGCATTTGAGCGGCAGATTGGCTGGTTCCCTGTGCCATTGGCCTTTGGTGCGCTTCTGTTTGCCTTTTCAACCATGATTTCCTGGTCTTACTACGGGCTAAAAGGGTGGACTTATCTGTTTGGAGAGGACCAGATGCTGCAAACGGTCTATAAGCTGATCTTTTGTGCGTTTGTGGCGTTGGGCTGTGTTGTGCAGCTGGGTCCAATCTTGGACATTTCGGATGCGCTGGTGTTCCTGATCTGCGTGCCCAACATCCTTGGCCTTTATTTCCTCGCCCCTGTGGTGAAACGCGAAATGCAGGCCTATCTGGCCAAGCTTGAGAGTGGTGAGATCAAGAAGTTTAAACACTAGGACATCTTTGATCGCATACAACGGCCCTCACCAGAAATGGTGGGGGCTTTTTATCGTGCGGTCTGGCTGCGCAGGAATTGGAGCGGTTTTTGGTATCTCGCAACCGGGCATAAAAAGGCGCAGTCGTGAGACTGCGCCTTTGGGAGTAGACTGGAAGCACACGAGAAAAACCGCCCCACGTGCTGTCAGTGCTTGGGGTCCTAAAAGAGGGTCAGTGGCTGGTCATGCTCTTTACAATATCCGCGCCGCTCCAATCTGCGGGAAAATAGGTTGGCCAGTTGGTGACTTCCTTGAGTAGCGCCGCGCGATCGTCGCCCCAATAGAGGTGGAAGTGATCCACTTTGGTGGGCACCATTTCGTGGTCGCTGAATTGGATGAATTGCGGTGCTGCGGCGTCACCGCCAGATTTTTCATAGATGAAGCGGATGCCCTGATTGCCAGACTTGTAAGTCAAGATTTCATAGCCGTCCTCTTGGTAGGTGCCTTGAACCGGTTTGCCGTCTTTGAAGAAGGCAACATTTGCGCCGTCAATTTGGAGGCGGTCGACGTCAGTTTTGAAACCGGCGGTGTAGTAGGCGCGGTACTCCTCGGCGGTTTTTTTGCCGCTTTCGGCTTTGTGTTCCAACACAGGATCAAGCGTGCCGTCCTGCAGGAAGGGATAGAGCGACTGCCAATCGTTTTCCCAGTCAGACAGGGCGCGGGCTTGCACCTTGGCCTCATCGATCAGCTTCGGCTCAGGCTTTTTGTGATCATGCGCATGGTTATGCGCGTGCTTGTGGTCTTTGGATTTGGTGTCGGTTGTGGCGGATTGTGCCACTGCCTGCGATGAAAATACGACCAGCGCGCCAATGGAGAGCGCGGTGAGGTGTTTGAGAACGGTGTCTTGCATAGGGTTTCCAATTTTCACTCAGGATTATTGTTATATTATAACACCTGTATCAATTAGGACCTGTGGCATGAGATGGCAAGCCGATTTCAGGTAGGTGCGGATGCAAAAAAGGCGCAGCCGAGGGGCTGCGCCTTTGGGATGGCAGAGTAAGAGGCGGGAGAGGGTGTCCCTAAGTGCCTCTACTGGGACATGCCACCTTCGCTTGCGACCTGTTCCTGCACGTGCTCTTCGTTGCCCACGGCTTTGCCGCGCGGCGGGAAGTCCGCAAAGGTAGACAGGTGCTTTTGTACGAGGCGGGCGGCTGGTCCAAAGGCCCACATCTTGTTGCCCATCCAACGGGTGTACATGCCGGATTCTTCGGCTGCCTTTTCGTAAGGGTCACGGCGCAGATTAAAAAGCAGCGGTGCATTCAATTCGTCCTTGGGGCCGGCCCAACCGTGCTCTTGCACGACGAAGTGAGCTTTCCAGTCCTGATAGCGCACGGCCTGAAGGTCGGTGCCTTCGTAGTAGATGATTTCCTTGCGGTTGCTACCGCTTTCGCCGCGCAGATAAGAGAGCTGATTGTAGCCGTCCAGATGCACGTTGTAGCCTTCATGCCCTGCCAGCATGGCTGCGGGCAGGTCGTCGGGGCCACCAGCGGCGGCCACCAACGTGGGCATCCAGTCCATGGCGTCAAAGATACCATTGAGCACTTGACCTTCGGCGATCTGACCGGGCCAGCGGACCACAGCAGGCACGCGGAAGCCACCTTCCCAAGTGGTGCCTTTTTCGCCATGGAACGGGGTGGTGCCGCCATCGGGCCAAGTCATGGTTTCAGGACCGTTGTCAGAGGTGAACAACACGATGGTGTTGTCGCTGATCCCGCGCGCGTCCAGATGGGCGAGTACCTTGCCGACGTTGTCTTCCAGTTCCTTCATGACCACGTCCTGAAGTCCGCGTCCATCCCCGAGCATGGCTTCATATTCCGGGCTCAAGTGAGTCCAAACGTGGGCGCGGGCAGGGGCCATCCAAACAAAGAAAGGCGTGTCGTTGTCAACGGCGCGGTTGATGAAGTCGAGCGTATGAGCGGTGACCTCGTCGTCGAGGGTTTTCTGGCGTTCGGGCGGGGCTTCGCCGTCGTCTTCGATACGCTGTTTGCCAACCAGCCCCCAGCGCGGATCAACGGTCTCGTCCAGGGTGTCGGTGGCGTAGCTGTGAATGATGTTGCGGGGGCCAAACTGGTTGTTGAATTCGGGATCGTCCGGCCAGTCGGGATCGGTTGTGTATTCCATGGCATTGAGGTGATAGAGCCAGCCCCAGTACTCATCAAAGCCCTTGTTGGTGGGCAGGAACTTATTCAGGTCGCCGAGGTGGTTTTTGCCGAACTGGCCTGTGGCATAGCCAAGACCTTTGAGCATATTGGCTAGGGTCGGGTCGTTTTCGTTCAGGCCGACCGGGTCGCCAGGCAGGCCCACGGTGTGCATGCCGGTGCGGACTGGAAACTGGCCGGTGATAAAGGCAGACCGGCCAGCGGTGCAGCTGGGTTGAGCGTAGTAGTCGGTGAAGCGTGCTCCTTCGGCGGCGAGTTGATCGAGGTTGGGAGTCTCGATGCTTTTGACACCTTGGTGGTAGCTGCCGAGGCTGGCCCAGCCCACGTCATCCGCCATGATCACCAGTATATTGGGTTGGAGGGTTTCGGCGGTAGCGCTTTGCGTCGCAAAGCCCAGGGCCGATAAGGTTGTCGACACCGACACTATCATTGCTTGAAATCGTGACACGAAATTACATCCTAAACACTTGCATAGTTATGAGGTTGGTTTTGCAACCTCACGTAAAGTAGGGGGGCGGGGATGGCTTAATCAACGGTGGTTTACATTAGTTTCAAGTTTTGAAAGTTTATGCACGAGAAGTGAAATTGGGATTTAACATGCTCACTGAGACATCGCTGGAAGCGTTCTTCCAATTGGCGAAAACAAATAGTTTTCAAGAGGCTGCTCGGCGCATGGGTGTTTCGAATGCGTCTTTGACACGCTACATAGCTCAGGCTGAAGAAGAGGCTGGCGTGGCGCTGTTTTTGCGTTCACGGAACAACTGTAAGATGACACGGGCAGGGCAACAGTTCTTTCCCTTGGCGCAGCAGTTGGAGCAGGACTTACGTCGCTTTTCACGCCAGGTGGATATTCTAAGAGAGGGCGGCGGCCAACAGTTACGTGTTGCTTGTGGCCCCCTAGTGCCACGGGCGTTGGTGGCGCCGGTGACGCAGGCGGTGCTTCAGGCTTTGCCGGACATGCGGCTGCATCTGGAGGTTAACGCACGCATGGCGCCGCTTGAGAAAGTTCTCAGCGGGGAGATGGATATCTTCATTGGTGATCTGACCCATACGCCTGAGGCGGAGGGTGTGGAGATTTTGGTGATGGAAAAACGCCAGGTGGTGTTCGTGGCCCATCCAGATCATCCCGTGCATGCGCATGGTACCTGTAGTTTGGCGGATGTGTTGCAGTTCCCGTTGGCTTCGGGGCATTTGCACAAACACTGGCGGGCGACATTTACAAAGCTGTTGGGCGGAGATCAGGCGGCGGCTGATAGGGTCAGCCTACTGCCGCAGATCGAGAGCGATGATTATCACTTTCTGACTGGGTTGGCACGCGACGGGCAATTTGTCGTAGGCGCGGTGGAAGAGACGTTTGAGGAGCCGCTGGCTCTGGGCTGGTTCAAAAGGATCCCGCTTAAAGCACCGATCACCTGGAATATCTGCGCGGTTCGCAAACGAGGCGTGAGTTCGCCAGCGCTTGAGGCATTCTGGCGAGAGCTCTCGATCTATGCTGTGAATCCAGTGGCGGCTTAAGACGTTTGTTGCAGATACTGGAGGCACCCTTCGAGCGCGGCGGCATCGTCGGTGATCAGGCTGATCGGGATATGTGTTGGATCTAGGATGTCGTGGGCATCATGTGTGAGCTCCTCCATGAAGTCAGTCAGAGCAGCGGAGGTTAGCACGCCACGAGAGGCGGAGCCGGCAAAGGAAACCCCGTTGCGGGGCATGTATTGCAGGATCATTGCTTGGGTCAATCGGCCCAAGGCGCGGGCAAACAGGCGGACGGTGCGAGTGGCCTCAGAGCTGCCATTGGCAAACCCGTCAACGATGTCCTTGCCGCCCATGCGCTGGCCGCTGACAACATGATGTAGCCGTTCCAAGCCACGGCCACAGAAGCAGTCTTCGTAGGTGGCAAACACGTTGGCGGCGTCACCCAGTTCGTCGCGCAGCAGCTTGCCCACGGAGAAGGGCAGTTCGGCATGACCGAGTTCAGCCTCCATGGCGGTCACACCACCCCGGGCGTTGCGGCGGGTGGGGCTGACGTTGAAGCCGGTGCCCATGCCCACAACCAGTGCCTGGCCGTTTGTCGGCTCCTGTTTGGTGCCGCAGACCGGATCGGTGGACATGCGGGCGAGGGCATACCCAAGCGCGGAGAGGTCGTTAATCAACTCAGCATGCGGCGCGCCGGTTTGATTGCGCAGGTTTTCCACGCTGAGAAACCAATCTCGGTTGGTCAACTCGCCTTCGCCCGAGTGCACGGGACCGGCAATAGCGATACAAACCCCGGCAAGATCACCGGGGTTTGTTTTGGTCAAATAGGCAGCGAGCACGGCGTCAAAACTGTCGTAATCGTCATTGGCCGCGCGCATCACACTGTCTCTGCGCACGCCACTGGCATCTGCCAAGGCCAAACGGGTGTTTGTGCCACCGATGTCACCGACAAGGAACGTCATAGTACCGAACTTTCTTCTGCCAAAATTTGATTGTGCTCTAACGGACTGTTTTAAGTTTGAACAGCCACGCCTTCAGGCTTCTTCCCGAGGATGATCATGCCCAAGAGATCGTCATCGGTAACGTCATCCACGTTCACGGTGCCAACCAACTGACCGTTCTTCATCACAGATGCTCGGTCGCAAAGTTCCATGACGTCGTGAATGTCGTGGCTAATCAGGAAGATACCGATGCCTTGCGCCTTAAGTTGTTGGATCAGCTCCGACACCATTTGGGTTTCGTGTGGCCCAAGGGCGGCGGTGGGTTCGTCCATGATCAGGATTTTGGCGTCAAAGTAGACCGCGCGGGCGATGGCGACGGATTGTCGCTGACCGCCGGAAAGGGCGGAAACCGGCTCTGCGAACTTTTTGAAGTTCGGGTTGAGCTTGCCCATGATCTTGCGAGTTTCGGCCTCCATGGCATCGTCATTGACGGTGCCCAACGGTGTGGTGAGTTCACGCCCCAGAAAGAGGTTTGACGCCGCATCGAGGTTATCGGCCAGCGCAAGCGTCTGGTAGATGGTCTCGATGTTGTATTTGCGCGCATCGCGCGGATTGTGGATTTCCGCCTTTTCGCCGTTGATGTAGATCTCGCCACCATCGCCCTGATAGGCGCCGGAGAGGATCTTGATCAGGGTGGATTTGCCTGCGCCATTGTGGCCCAAAAGGCCCACCACTTCGCCCGGCATGAGATCGACGGAGACGTGGTCCACCGCTTTGATCCCGCCAAAGGAGATGTGGATGTCGCGCATTTCCACGAGAGGGGTTTGCTTGTCCATTGTTTTTCTCCTTATGCGCCGGTGCGGCGGCGGTAGACGATGTCGACCCAGACCGCGAAGACCAGAACCACGCCCACGACGATGTTTTGCAGCGGGGCGTCGACACCCACGGAGGCCATGCCGGATTGCAGCGACTGCATGATCAGCGCGCCAATCACGGCGCCATAGATGGTGCCTGCGCCGCCAGACAGCGCGGTGCCGCCAATCACGGCCGCGGCGATCACACGCAGCTCGTCAAGCGTTCCCAGGCCCACGTCCACCGCGTTCAGGCGGGCGGAAGCGATGATCGAAGCGATGCCGGTCAGAGCCCCCATCAGAGCGAAGATTTTCACGGTCAAGAAGCGCGTGTTGATGCCGGAGAGTTCGGCTGCCTCAGGATTGCCGCCGGTGGCATAGATGTAGCGACCAAAGCGGGTACGGCGGGCGATAATGGTCATCACAATGGCGACTGCCAGCAAGATCACCACAGGAATGGCGACACCGTGGTTCCAGACCATGCCATCGGTGTATTCGATGCCCTGTGCGGCGGTCATGCGTTTCATAGCGCCTTTGGGGATCGGGTAGCTGTTCATGATGGAGACAAACAGTAGGATTCCACCAGCGGCTATGGCCATAAGAGTGCCTTCGGCCCAAGCGGGTTTCACGGAAAAGCCATGGGACGCCTTGTTGCGGCGGCTGAGCAGCATGAAGCCAACTGCTGCAAGTGCGGCGACGATGCCAAAGATCCAGCTCATGGTTTCGCCAAGCGTGCCCTCTGCGCCGCCACCAAGCAGGCGGAAGGTTGGGTCCAGCGGGGCTTGGGTCTGACCTTTGGTCACCCACCACATGGCGCCGCGATAAACGAGGAAGCCACCGAGGGTTACGATGAACGCTGGCACAGTCAGATAGCCGATGATGTAGCCTTGGAACGCGCCAAGCACCGCGCCCATGGTAATCGCGAAGATCACGGCGATGATCCAGATCGACCAGTGGCCGAGTCCAACCACGTCCGGTAGGAACTGCACCTGCAAGGCGGCGGTGGCCATGCCGATGAAGCCCAGCATCGAGCCAACAGAGAGGTCGATATGGCGAGTGACGATGACAAACACCATGCCGGTGGCCATGACGGCGACAGAGGCGGTTTGTACCGAGACGTTGAAGAAGTTCCGAGGTGAGAGGAAGCGGCCGTCTGTGAAGACGCCGAAAACGATCCAGATCACCACAAGCGCGCCGATCATGCCAAGCAGGCGGGGATCCAGCCCCAGCTTGTTGATCAGGTTCTTAGCTTGATTTTGCATTGTGCGTTCCCTTTTTGGCTCGCGATGCTTGAGACATCTTCCCCAGTCTGCGCGGTCGTGTCCGCAACAGTCAAAGGGCTAAAAATCTCAGGGGAGTGGGGAAATTAGGTGCCCCCCCGCGCCTTGAGGGCGGAGGGGCAGGGTTCAGATTAGTTGCAAGCAGCGTTGGAAGAGCCAGCGCAGAGCACGTCTTTTTCGATCCAGCCAGCGTCCAAAACAACATTCAGGTTGTCTGCGGTCACTGGAACTGGTGCGAGGAACATAGAGTTCAGCGTGGTGCCTGCTGGCGAAGTCCACTCGGCAGAACCATCAACATCCATACCTTTGGCAAGAGATACAGCAATTTCACCTGCTGCATTGCCGAGTGCACGTGCGTCTTTCCAAACAGATACTGTCTGGGTGCCCATGGCAACACGGTTCAATGCGGCGTGGTCACCATCTTGACCGGACACTGGAATGCCTTCCATGCCTTGCGCAGTCAGTGCGGCCACAACACCACCGGCTGTGCCGTCGTTGGACGCGATCACAGCGTCAACTTTGTTATCTGCGGCGGTCAGGATCTGCTCCATGTTGCGCTGAGCGTTGGCTGGAACCCAGCCATCGGTGTAGGCTTCGCCGACAATTTTGATGTCGCCAGAGTCAATCGCCGCTTGGATGATTTCCTGCTGACCACCGCGCAGGAAGTCTGCGTTTGGATCAGTGGGCGATCCTTTGATCATCACGTAGTTGCCTTTTGGCATGGCGTCCAGAACTGCACGCGCCTGCATGCGCCCCACTTCGACGTTGTCAAAAGTCAGGTAGAAGGCGCGGCTGTCCTCGATCAGGCGGTCATAAGCGATTACAGGGATCTCTTCGTCCGCAGCGGCCTGAACCGCTGGACCCACTGCAGAGGCGTCTTGAGCCAGAATGATCAGCGCGTCGGCACCCTGTGCGATCAGGGCTTCAACATCAGACAGCTGCTTGGCAGAGGAGCTCTGTGCGTCAGCAGAAATGTATTTGGCGCCAGCGGCGTCCAGCGCGCCTTTGATGGCGGCTTCGTCGGTTTTCCAGCGTTCTTCCTGGAAGTTGGACCAGCTCACGCCGATGACCAGATCATCAGCCCAAGCTGCGGTGCTCATAAGGGCGCCGGCGATTACTGCCGTCGCGGATGCAAAAAGTTTCATGGTGTCCTCCCTAAGGTCTTGCCGGTGTGTGCCGAAGTGAATCGGCTTTGACCGGATGAGATCAATGTTAGCGAAATAAATTTGTAAATCAAATTAAATAAGCTAACCTTGCATTGATCCGACAAACATCGGCATGGTTTTGATGCCGTATAAAGGCAGTTTGTGTTTTGGTTGCAGACTGTGTTTGGTGAAGAAGGAGCGATTATATGTCTGTGAATCAAAGAGAAATTGGGCGGCGTAAGCTGCTGGGAGAAATTCGCAGGCAACAGCGTGTTCCACGGATTGACCTGAGTGAGCTGACTGGAATCAGCCGTGCAACAGTGACCACCATCACGGCAGAACTACTGCGGGAAGGGCTAATTGAGGAGGTCACAAGCGACTCGGCGGAGAAAGATTCGAAACGTGGCCGGCCCAAGGTGGACCTGAAGATACGCGGTGCCGCACGATTGATTGCAGGGGCGAAGATATCTAACAAAACGGTTTCGCTGGTGCTTCTGGATTTTGAAGGCAGGCAGTTGGCGGACCATGAAGCCGATTTGGTAAGCGGGGTGTTGCCGCCGGAAGAAATGGCGACGGAACTGGCCAAATTGGTAGATGTCCTGGCGGCAAAAGTCGGCATGACTCGAAGCGATGTCGCCGGCTTTGGCCTTGGCATCGCGGGGGTGGTGGATGCTCCGCGTGGCTTTGTGCATTGGTCGCCATCTCTAACTGCGCGGAATGTGCAGTTCGCGGATGTGCTGAAGCGGTCGCTGGGCCTTCCTGTTTTTCTGGACAATGATGCGAACCTTGTGGCGATGGCGGAACAGAGCTTTGGCCTTGGGCAGGGGCACAGTGACTTTATCGTGGTGACCATCGAAAGCGGTGTGGGTATGGGCATCGTGATCAACAACGAGATTTACCGTGGCACGCGTGGCTGTGGGGCGGAATTTGGCCACACCAAGGTGCAGTTGGAAGGCGCCTTGTGCCGCTGTGGGCAGCGTGGGTGTCTGGAAGCCTATGCGGCCGATTATGCGCTGACCCGTGAGGCCATGATTGCCAGCGGAGAGGCGGGAGAGCGGCGCGTGGAAGATATTTTGCGCGCAGCCAAAGAGGGCGATGAGATGTCGGCGTCTATTGTCAATCGGGCAGGCCGCATGTTTGCCATGGGACTGGCCAATATCGTCAACATCTTTGACCCCGAGCTGATCATTTTGGCGGGGGAACAGATGCAGTCCAGCCACCTCTACGCCGAAGATGTTATTGAGGGCATGCGTAAGCTGATTGTTCAGGTCGACAAAGCGCCGCCTGAAGTGGTTGTGCACAAATGGGGCAACTTGATGTGGGCGCGCGGCGCAGCGGCCTATGCGCTTGAGAACGTGTCGGAAAACGCGCTTTTGGAGATGGCAGAGAATGTGGCTTAAGAGCGTCAGCGCACTCGCGGTAATTGCAGCGGGTGCTGCGCAGGCCGAGGTGCGCTTTGCGCCTGTTGAGGTTGCCGAGCATGTCTATGATGGCGGCTGGGAATTTTATGTTGGCGGGGGCGTAGCGGCATTTGATTGCAGCGGCGACGGTTTGCCGGAGCTGGTGGCCGCAGGCGGGGAGAACCCGCCGGTTTTGTTACGTAACCGGAGTGCGCACGGCGGAGCGGTTACCTTTGAAGAGGACACGCCCGAAGCCTTGGCAATGACGGAGACAACTGGGTTTTATCCGCTTGATATTGATGGCGATGGGCTCCTGGATCTTGTGGCGCTGCGCGTTGGAGAAAATGTGCTTCTTAAAGGTGGTCCGGAGTGTCAATTTGAGCCAATGGCGTTGCCGGGGTTTGATGGGCGCGATGCCTGGACCACGGCGTTTTCGGCCACCTGGGAGCGGCAGGATGCGCCGCCAACTTTGGCATTTGGCAATTATGTGGATCGCGAGGATCCCAAAGGGCCGTTTGAGGCCTGTGATGACAATGATTTGTTTCGTCCGGAAGGTGACGGCTATGCGCATACCAAGCTGTCACCCGGCTTCTGTCCGCTGTCGATCCTGTTTTCTGACTGGGGGCGCTTGGGGCGGGCCGATCTGCGTATGAGCAATGATCGACATTACTATGTGAAGGGCGGCTCAGAACAGCTTTGGGCGATGGAGGCCACGCCACGGCTGTTTGATGAGGCGGACGGCTGGGCGACACATATGCTGTGGGGCATGGGAATTGCTGAACGGGATCTGGATTTTGACGGCAAAGCCGAGGTGTTTTTGTCATCGATGGGGGATCAGCGCTTAATGAAACGTGTGAGTGCAGAGGCTCCGACGTTTGAAGATGTGCCTTTTGACATGGGCACCTCGGCGCATCGGCCCTACACCGGCGGCGATGGGCGACCATCGACCGGCTGGCATATTTCTTTCGGCGATGTGGACAACGACGGGCTGGATGATGTGTTCATTGCAAAAGGCAATGTGCAGCAGATGCCCGGTGCGGCGATGGACGATCCCAACAATCTGTTGATGCAGCAGGGGGACGGGACTTTTGCGGAGCAGGGCGATGTGGCTGGTGTTGCAACATTGGCGCGCAGTCGTGGGGCCGCACTGGTGGATATGAACCACGATGGGTTGCTGGATCTGGCGGTTGTGAACCGGCGGGCACCGTTGGAGATCTATCAGAACGTCACCGAGGGAACGGGCAATTGGGTGGCGCTTACCCTGATGGGGAAAGACGCCAATAGTCGGGCCGTGGGTGCATTCATTGAAGTCAAAGTTGGTGCGCGGGTCTATTGGCGGGAGATCACTGTGGGCGGTGGCCATGCCGGAAGCGTTTCCGGGCCGCAGCATTTTGGTTTAGGTGATGCGGAGAAGGTCGAAGTGCGTGTGCGCTGGCCGGATGGCACGCAGGGGGACTGGATCGAGGTGCCGGTAAACGGCAGCTGGCGGGTGTGGTCCGAAGGGCCGGTGACTGTGTTGTCCGCTTACTGAGCTGGCGCAGCGCATCAGTTGGACAGCTGATCTATCGGAAGGCCCGAGGGGACAGCATCTGGCACGCCAAGGCGGCCTTGGATCGCGTCATAATCCGTGAGGCTTTCGAGGAACGCGAGGATTTTTGTGACCTCTTGATCGGTGAGGTCAATGGGTGAAAGTTCGTTGGCTGCGGCGATCTCAATCACTTCAGAAGTGTTCGCCATCACTTTGAAATCGGTGTCAAATTTTCCATCGGAATAGGTTGCGTGTGCTTCTGCATAGGTGTTGAGCGACGTGACCGGATCAAGGTGGTGACGTACCATTGCCTCCAGCGATGTGAAAGCTCCGCTGTGCCCGTAGGGTGCTGTCTGCGTGATGTTGCGCAGGGATGGCGTGCGAAAGCGGTAGAAGTCGTCGGTTTCACCGGTCACGCGGCCACGACCCACGTCGCGGTTGTGACGCTCAAAGGGCGCGGCTTTGCCGGGGCCGATTTGCGGCAAGGCAATAGCGTGGAAGCCGTGGTCAGTCTGGAATTGGCCGGAGTGGCAGGAGCCGCATTGGGCTTTGCCGTAGAATAGCTCCATGCCGGCGGCGGCAGTTTCATCGAGAGGCGTGCCGTCTCGCAGGTAGGCGTCGAAGGCGGTGTTATCCGCGCGCCATTCAAAGGCAATGAAAGCCGCCAGCGCGTTGGCGATGTGGTGGAACTTAATTGGTTCCTCCGCGCCAATCGCGTCGTCAAAAGCGGCGCGGTAAGCGGGGATGGCCTCGATCCGTTTGGCGAGGATGTCCCAGGCGCCGCCGTGGCCGGTGAGTTGGCCGAGGCGCACGGCTTGGGAGACGTCATTCTCAGAATAGTGTCCCGCCATTTCATCACCAGATAGCACAGGGAACATGGCCTGCGCGGAAAGGGCATTTCTAAAGCCCATTTCCATTTCGCTTCCTAAAGGTGTGCGAATACCGGAAGGGCGAGTGGAGTCATCCTCCAGACGACCATCATGAAAGAAGACTGTGAACTCGGTGGCGCCGAGATTCCAAAGCGCGGGGGCGTTGCGGGGAATGCGCTTTTCAGGCGGGTTTCTGGCGTCGATTTTGCGTTCCAACCCCAGACCGGTGGCGCCGTCGCCCAAGCCAAGCGAGACGCCATCTGAGGTGCCAAGATCCGGGTGGTGGCAGGTGGCGCATGCCACAGAGCGGTTGCCGGACAGGATGGGATCGTAGAATAGGTGCCAGCCAAGCTCGACCTCCGTCAAGTCCTGCGCCGGAAAGGTAGCGTCCGCCTTTGGCATTGGTGACGCGCCGACTAAGGTTGCCAGCGTGACGGGCAGGAAAGCGGCTGTGAGCATCAAAGAGCGCATGGCGGGTCTTTCGTTTAGAAAAGCCCTCCGCGCAGGAGAATATGCGCGAAGGGTCGGTACGTATAGCCTCAATAACTTATTTGAAACACGATATTACACAAAGCGGTTCACGTAGTTTTCCAAGATCTCCTGACGGCCGGATTTTGGCGCTGGATTGATCTTGCCGCTTATGACGTCGTCAAAGGTGCCATCGAGACCACCGGCCAGCATGTCTTTGGCCGCGTCGGTGTCCCAACCGGCGTAACGCTCGGATATAGCCTCTTCGAGACCGCCATCTTCGATCATCGCAGCCGCTGCTTTCAAACCTCGGGCGCAGACGTCCATGGCACCGATGTGGCCTGCGATCAGGTCTTCGGCGTCCAGGGATTGGCGGCGCAGTTTGGCGTCAAAGTTGGTGCCACCGGTTTTCAAGCCACCGTCCTTAAGGATGTGGTAGTAGGCCAGCGCAACCTCAGGCACGGAGTTGGGGAACTGGTCGGTGTCCCAGCCGGACTGATAGTCGTTGCGGTTCATGTCGATGGAGCCAAGCACGCCAAGCGCGGCGGCGGTGGCGATCTCATGCTCAAAACTGTGACCTGCGAGGATGGCATGACCTTGCTCAAGGTTGAGTTTGACTTCGTTTTCGAGGCCGTACTTTTTGAGGAAGCCATAGCAGGTGGCGGCGTCAAAGTCGTATTGGTGCTTGGACGGTTCTTGCGGTTTGGGCTCTACAAGAATGGCGCCTTCAAAGCCGATCTTGTGTTTGTAATCCACCACCATGTTCAGGAAGCGGCCCATGTTGTCGAGCTCGCGGCCCATGTCGGTGTTGAGCAGGGTTTCATAGCCTTCGCGGCCGCCCCAGAGCACGTAGTTTTCGCCGCCCAGACGTTTGGTAGCGTCCATGCAGGTTTTCACGGTGGCGGCAGAATAGGCAAAGACATCCGGGTCTGGGTTGGTCGAGGCGCCCGACATCCAGCGGCGGTGGCTGAACATATTGGCGGTGCCCCACAGCAGTTTTATCTGACGCGTGCTCATCTTTTCTTCAAAGTAATCAATGATCTCTTCGAAGTTATTCAGGCTTTCGGCAAAGCTGTCGCCTTCGGGGCGGATGTCGGCGTCATGCCAGCAGAAGTAGGGCTGACCAAGGATGTCAAACATCTCAAAAGCGGCGTCGGCTTTGACTTTGGCCATGTCCATACGGGTTTGCGGGTGCCATGGGCGCTCAAAGGTTTGGCCGCCAAAGGGGTCGCCGCCTTCCCAGGCAAAGCTGTGCCAGTAGGCGACGGCAAAGCGCAGGTGGTCTTCCATGCGTTTGCCCATGACAACCTCGTCGGGGTTGTAGTGGTGGAAGGCCATTGGGTTGGTGCTGTCCGGCCCCTCGTAGGTGGCGGGGGCGATGTTTTTGAAGAAGTCGGTCATTGTGTCAGGGCCTTTATGCCGGGGTAGAAAGTGACGAAGTTCGCATAGGCGTCTTCGTATGCGTCACGCAGATCACTGCGGGGGAAAACGGTTGTGGCGATCTCGGGTCGGGTCATGACGGCCTCGGGATCGGCGTTGGTGACGGCGCAGATGGCCAGGCGTGCTGCGCCGAGTGCCGCGCCAAATTCGCCCGCTTTGGGCAGGGATATCGGCAGGTTGAGCAGGGTGGCGATGAGCTCGACCCAATAGGGCGACTGGCTGCCGCCGCCGATGGCAATCAAGCTTTGCAGATCGGCACCGGTGGATTTTAGAGCTTCAAGGTTATCGCGAAGGGCGAAGCTCACACCTTCGAGCACCGCTTGGGTGAGGGCGGCGTGGCCTGCGTCTATGTCGATGTTTAGGAAGGCACCGCGCACAGTGGCGTCATTGTGCGGGGTACGCTCGCCAGAGAGATAGGGCAGGAAGCGCGTAGTGCCGGGGCCGTCGATGCTGTTACCCAAGAGCTTGGTCAGGTTGGCGGGGCTGTCTTGTAGATTGCGTGAGAGCCAGTTGAGGCTGTCGGTGGCGGCCAGAATGACGCCCATCTGATACCAGCGGTTTGGAATGGCGTGGCAGAAAGTGTGCACTGCGCTTTCGGGTTTGGGCGCGTAGGCATCGCGGCCGGTGAGCAGCACGCCGGAGGTGCCCAAGCTGACAAAACCGTCGCCTTCGTTTAATGCGCCGATGCCACAAGCGGCGGCGGCGTTGTCGCCTGCACCCGCAGCGACAATCACACCTTTGGGCAGGCCCAACTCAGTGGCGATGTCATCGCGCACGGTGCCGATGGCGTCCGAGCCTTCAAACAGGTCGGGCATCTGGTCGCGGCGCATGCTGGAGGCGGTTAGCAGCGTGTCAGACCAGTCGCGGGTGCCAACGTCGAGCCAGCTTGTGCCAGCGGAATCTGACATGTCGGAGGCGTAGACGCCGGTGAGCCAAAAGTTCAGAAAGTCTTTGGGCAAGAGCACCTTGGCGGTTTTGGCATAGGTGTCTGGTTCGTTTTCTTCGACCCAAGCCACCTTGGGGGCGGTGAAGCCGGGGAAGACGATGTTGCCGGACAGGTCCCGGACCTGATCGGTGGCGTCGAGCCTAGCAGCTTGGGACGCGGAGCGGGTGTCGTTCCACATCATGCAGGGGCGCAATGGCGTGCCGTTTTGGTCGAGCAAGTTGGCGCCGTGCATGTGGCCAGAGACGCCGATGCCTTGAATGGCGGCGACCTCGGCGGGGTGGTCGGCTCTTAGCTCGGCAAAGACCGCTTTGGTGGCGGTGATCCAGTCTGACTGCAGTTGCTCGCTCCACCCAGCGTGCGGGCGAGCGGTGTCCACCGCGGCTTCTTTTGCGCCAATCACACGTTGGGACGCGTCAATCAGCAGGGCACGTACACCTGACGTGCCCAGATCGATTCCCACAAACATGGGGGCTCCTCCTCAGGTCTCCTTATTTAATTTGTGCCTTAAATTAATTTGAGTATCAAACTAGAAATGCCCCTAAAGGCGATTTTTTTGTTGGGGTTGCCTTGGATAGGTGGCGTATGTCCGAAAAGGAAGCGTAAATTCAGGTGGTTGCGAGGTTTTCGTGTGGGTGTGGAAAATTCTTGAGGCGCACGCTTGACCTTCCTGTCACTGGAACCCTTATGTGGGATGCTGAGATAAGAAGTCTATAAAGAGGCGAGTCGATGACGGCGCATGTGTTGAATTTCCAGTTGGACGGGCTGAGCTGTGCGGGCTGCGTGAACCGCGCACAGAAGGCGATGGCTGCCGTCGAAGGGGTGCAGGATGCGAGTGTGAACCTGGCAGACACCTCGGCGCGGGTGGCGTTTGAGGATGACACCGTGCGCGATGGCGTGATCGCAGCGCTGAAGTCTGCGGGCTATCCGGCGCGTGAAGCCAAGGTGACGCTGGATGTCGGCGGGATGACTTGTGCGGGCTGTGTGCGCCGCGCGGAGGCTGCGATGGCGGCGGGCGAGGGCGTATTGTCTGCGGAGATCAATTTTGCCAGCGAGAGCGCGGCGGTGCGCTATCTGGACGGCGCGATCACGGCCAATCAGATTGCCGCGCTGAGCACGCGGGCGGGGTATCCGGCGCGGGTACCGGAAGAGGGCCTTTCGGAAGACATTGCAGATTGCAAAGAAAAAGAGGCCAAGGCGGCCAAGCTTCGGGTGCTGCTGGCGGCGGTGCTGGCGTTTCCAGTGTTCTGCATCGAGATGGGCGGGCACATGGTGCCCGCGTTTCACCATTGGTTGATGGCCAATGTCGGGATGCAGAACAGCTATTTGTTCCAGTTTGTGCTGACCTCGATTCTGCTGATCGGGCCGGGGCGGGAGTTTTACGCCAAAGGCATTCCCGCGCTATTAAAAGGTGCGCCAGAGATGAACTCGCTGGTCGCATTGGGTACAGGGGCAGCGTATCTGTTCTCGGTGGTATCGACCTTTGCACCGGGGCTGCTGCCGGCAGGCACAGCCAATGTGTATTTTGAAGCGGCGGCTGTGATTGTGGTGCTGATCCTTGCAGGGCGCTGGATGGAGGCGCGGGCCAAGGGTCGTACAGGCGCGGCTATTCAGGCGCTTGTGGGCTTGCAGCCGCGTGTGGCGCGAGTGGAGCGCAAAGGCGCTATCTTCGAGCTGCCGATTGAAGAGCTTGCTGTGGGTGATGTGCTGCACTTGCGACCGGGAGAGCGGGTGGCCGTGGATGGCCGCGTGTTGGATGGCGCATCCTTTGTGGATGAGGCGATGATTTCGGGCGAGCCGGTGCCGGTAGAGAAAATCGCAGGCGATGCGGTGATTGCGGGCACGGTGAATGGTGCGGGCGTACTTCGCTATGAGGCGGAGCAGGTTGGGCGCGACACGATGCTGGCGCAGATCATTGACATGGTGCGTCAGGCGCAGGGGGCAAAGCTGCCGATCCAGAATCTGGTGGACCGGATTACGGCAGTGTTTGTGCCGGTGGTGATGATGATTGCGGCGGCGACCTTTGTTGTCTGGATGCTGGTCGGGCCTGAACCGCGCCTGGGCTATGCGTTGGTGGCGGCGGTGGCGGTGCTGATCATTGCCTGCCCGTGCGCGATGGGATTGGCGACGCCAACCTCGATTATGGTGGGCACCGGACGGGCGGCGCAGCTGGGCGTGTTGTTCCGCAAAGGCGACGCGCTGCAAGGGTTACGGGACTGTGATGTGGTGGCGTTTGACAAGACCGGCACGCTGACTCAAGGGGCACCGTCGGTGACCGATGTGGTTTTGGCCGAGGGGTTTGACGAGGATGCGGTGTTGGCGCAGGTGGCGTCAGTTGAAGCGCAATCCGAGCATCCTTTGGCGCGGGCGATGGTGGCCGAAGCGGCGGCACGCGGGCTTCGGGTCGCGGCTTGTTCTGAGCTTGAAGTGCGGGTTGGGCATGGGCTGATCGGTACTGTGGACGGCGCGAAAGTGGCCGTCGGTGCGGCGCGGTTTATGACGGCGTTGGAGGTTTCTCTGAGTGGGCTGGAAGAGCGGGCCGTGGCTTTTGCCGAGGCAGGCAAGACGCCGGTCTATGTAGCGGTGGACGGCAAGCTGGCGGCGGTGATTGCTGTGGCGGATGCGGTGAAGCCGACCTCCTCAGCGGCAATCAAAGCACTGCATGACATGGGCAAAACCGTGGCGATGATCTCCGGCGACACAGAGCGCACTGCGCAGGCTTTGGCGCGCGAGCTGGGCGTGGATCATGTGGTTGCAGAGGTCTTGCCAGACGGCAAGGTGGCGGCGCTGGAGCAGTTGCGCGACACCGTGGGCAAAGTCGCTTTTGTCGGCGATGGCATCAATGATGCGCCCGCCCTGGCGGCGGCGGATGTGGGCATCGCCATTGGCACCGGCACGGATGTGGCAATTGAAGCGGCGGACGTGGTGTTGATGGCGGGCGACGTGGGCGGTGTGGTGACCGGATTTGACCTGAGCCGCCGGGTGATGCGTAACATCAAAGAGAACCTGTTCTGGGCGTTTGGCTACAACGTGGCGCTCATTCCGGTTGCGGCGGGTATTATGGTGCCGTTTGGCGGGCCTGCCTTGTCGCCAATGTTGGGCGCGGGGGCGATGGCGCTGTCCAGTGTCTTTGTACTCACCAACGCGTTGCGGTTGCGGCGCATCCAGCCAGCCTTTCAGGCCAGCAAGAAAGAAGGTGTGTGATGAATATCGGGGAAGTGTCCAAGAACACCGGCCTGCCGGCAAAAACCATTCGCTATTATGAGGACATCGGTTTTGTGACCCCGGCGCGGGGCGACAATGGCTACCGTAGCTTTAGCGAGAAGGATCAGCACAAGCTGGTGTTTCTGGGCCGCGCGCGAGGGCTTGGGTTTTCGATTGAGGACTGTCGGACCTTGATGGCGCTGTATGAGGATCAAGGGCGGGCCAGCGCGGATGTGAAGCGGGTGGCGCAGAAGAACTTGAGCGAGATTGATCGCAAGATCGCGGATTTGCAGGCGATGCGCGGGACGTTGAGCCATTTGGTGGCGAATTGCGCAGGCGACGGGCGGCCGGATTGTCCGATCTTGGAGGATTTGGGGCGTAGCTAACGCGCTGATGTCACAAAAACATTGCTCTGTGGCGGAGGCGTAGTAGCATTTCGCCATGGGACCCATTCATTACGCGCTGCTATTATCTTTTTGTGCCGGTCTGGCGATCCCTTTAGGGGGCGTTTTGGCGCGGGTGGAGCATATTTCCAACCGTGCGGTGGAAACCCGGTTTCTGAAATCTGTCACAGCGTTTGGCGGCGGGGCGTTGCTTTCGGCGGTGGCCTTGGTGCTGGTGCCCAAGGGCGCGGAGGTGCTGCCGGTGGTGCTGGCTGTTGGGTTGCTGGTGGCCGGTGGGGTATGTTTTGCGCTGGTGGATGCGGCGTTGGCAAAGGCGGGCGGTAGCGGAGCGCTGGTGCTGGCGATGTTGTTGGATTTTCTGCCGGAGGCCATGGCGCTGGGTGCGTTGTTGGTGACAAAGGCAGCAACGGCGAAGTTGCTGGCGGCGATGATGTTTTTGCAGAACCTGCCGGAAGGGTTTGCCGCGTTCCGGGAGATTTGGGCGCAGGGGAAGTTGCCCGCAGCCAAGGTGCTCTTGGTGTTTATGGCGTTGGCGGGACTGGGGCCATTGTGTGCGCTTCTTGGTTTTGCGTTTTTGGCGGATGATCCGGAGACGCTGGGAGCGATCACGATTTTTGCCGCCGGTGGGATTTTGTACCTGGTGTTTCAAGATATCGCGCCGGAAGCGCATGAGAGCGGGGCCTATTCGCCTGCGTTGGGAGCTGTGGCCGGGTTCGCGCTTGGCCTAGCTGGGGATATGGTGATTGGGTGAAGTATGAAGTGACGGGCTCGCAGATTGTCCGAGTTTGGACGCTCTGAGTTGGTTTTTGTTTGGTGCAGTGGTTATGCGGTCATCGATTTCTGTTTGGGGCCTAAAATTACAATATGGCTGCGCTTTACATAAAATCCGTTTTACAAGGCACGTTTGTCGCTCTCACGATCAATGACATTCATTTTTTGCTGCATAATCGTGAAATGAGTGAGCCAATTCTTTCGCTTGGCCTTCTGTTTTTACACGAAATTGCAGGAAAGGGACTGCGACAACTTCTCCGGTCAAAAACGTCTCTGCCGTTCGGTCCCCGGCAGCTGCGAAACTTGTCGTGGTTCGATAGCTCGCTGGCGCATTAATAGCCTCAACTGCTTCAGTAAATCGAAAGAAGTCGGGCGCATCGCCGTGGGGTTTGAGAATTTGGAGGCCCTCGTCTGTTGAGGCTACTTCGGCCATTACACGAAAAAAATTCTGCAACCGTCCCTTTCAAATATTTCCCTAACAACTTGATCGCCAGAAAAGTGCCTGTTCAGTTTTTCGCCGCCTGCATCGATGACTTGGTGGGCCTGCTTTAGCATTTTTTCGTCAACTTTGTTCCGGCCAATTCGCAATCCAAAATTGTTTGAGCCCGGCGTAAAGTGAACAGTATTAAAATCATAGTTCCGCAAATCCGCTTGAAGAACCACTCGCGTCAAAGCAATTGGGGAGTTTTCTTGGCCAGCGCTTTCTACCTTCACCGAAAGGTTGCACCCGTCCAATGAAATGTTTCCATCCAGCCCAATCGTTTCATTCAAGTTATTGCTTAGGGCCTGTTGACGTTCAGGATTCCCAAATCATCTGACTTCTGATTCAAGTTTGCAAACAGAGGAGAGCAGCCTTGACCAGAAGAGTCCTAACCAATGCACAGTGGGCAATCATCGAA
>Ga0189290_100169_pt1 | contig 41121 bp, 40 predicted proteins | sample UW140minimetaG_FD_130318 | JGI IMG/M metagenome (GOLD analysis project Ga0189290, IMG submission 130318) | Marine microbial communities from the Costa Rica Dome - UW140 mini metaG | ecosystem: Environmental > Aquatic > Marine > Oceanic > Photic zone | place: Costa Rica: the Eastern Pacific...
AACCCACCGCCGGAATTCAGAGCATCTCCGCCCAGAAAATAGGTGTCATATGAAAGACCGACTTCCCCAAAAGTCGTTCCCTCTGCGTGAGCGTTAGAAGTTCTGCTTACGATCAGCGTCGCCAGCGCTGCAGCAAATCTGTTAGTCATAGTGTCCTTGCGCATTTCAAATCCCCATGCCTCAAGCACTAAAGTTTGAGGCAAAATGCGGATACCCAGGGACAGACAAAGCCGCACCGGTCATGCGAACGTACGGTTAATATGTAGGAGATGCCAATTTTTGGCACCTCCGCGAAACAGCTGTGATACCGACGCAATACCGACGAGGCTTTTGACAGATTAACCGCGCAACATTTACTCCCAAATATAGTTGAAGCTGACGCTCACCCGCTCATCTTCCGCCATGTTCATGGGCACCTCATGGCGCAGCCAGCTTTCCCACAACAAAACGTCACCAACATCAGGTTTCATATAGATAAATGGCTGCAAATCACGCCGAGAGCCTTTTTTACGCACCGGCGACGCCATCATCCGACCCGACCGAGGGTCTTCAAGCTTGAGCGCGCTCGCCCCATCTGGCATCGACACATAGGTGGTTCCGCTGATCACCGAATGCGGATGAATATGGCTGGCATGCATGCCTCCTTCAGGGAGAATATTGATCCACAAATCTCCAAGTTTCAAAGACTTACCATCCAGATCAAACTCCAAATCCTTGGCAAACGCGGCTACGTGCTGATCCAGAGACGCCACCACATCCGCAAAAATCGGGAACCGCCAAGGCAAATCGGTTAGCGAGGCATAAGACGTATAGCCCGGGTAGGCATTCGCCTCACACCAGTCCTGCCCCGCCTCATCATCCTCGGAAATCGAAAAACAGGACGTCTCCAGCTCCTCTGCATCCACAGGCGTGCCAAATTCAGACAAACGCGCTCGGTACAAGCGCGTCACAAAGAGAGATTCGATGGTCGACATATCGGCTTCCTATAGTGGTTAGTTATTTTTTTCAAAACACGCGACGGTAGAAACCCTCGCTTAACACCCTTGAAACGTTGGCAAAAGGAATCGCCGATTTTGAGGCTAACCCCCCCGTTTTTTAAGGGCACACTCTTTTAACTCCTGCTTGCTACTTCTCGTAGTCACACTCGAAAACCGCCCTGTCCAGGAGCAGGAATAAACCATGAAACGCAAAATCACAGTCTCTTTCGCGATCATCTCGATCATTGTCATGGCCATCAGCGCCATGGGCGGTCTCGCCGGGATCTCGCTTTACTCTCACAAAATGCGCGATGACATGCAGTATCGTGTAAAAGTCATCGAAGAAGCTGCCATAGCGATTGAGAACCTAAAAATCGAATTTTTGATGGCACGTCGAGCAGAAAAGGACTTTCTCCTGCACCTCGACACCAAATACTCTGACCGCCATGCAGGCATTATGGAGAAGATGTGGGCGCATATCGCCGTTATGGAAGAAATCCTAGCCAAAGTGCCCGATTTGGCAGAAACATCTGCCAACCTCGGGCCCCTGAACGAGTTCGCTCACGTGTATGAAGCCCGTTTCAAAGACGTAGTGACAAGCAACAACCACTTGGGTTTGACCAACTCTGAAGGTCTTCGGGGACAGTTGGAGGAGGCTGCAAACACTGTAAATGAAAGCCTAAAAGACGTTGCTATTCCAGTCCTAAAGGTCAATGTCTTGACTATGCGTCAGCATGAAAAAGACTTCCTGATCTCTACCGACACGAAATGGCTAGACGAGGTAAATGCACGTATTGAGGAATTCGAGGGATTCCCTGTTTTCTTCTACGACAGTGCGGAGCAGCGAGAAGCGATCCTTCCGGTTATGGCTGCATACAAAACGGTCTTTGAGTCTCTTGTGGCAGAAACTCTGAAGGAGCGTGGCTTCCGCAAAGATATGTCGAAAAGCTATGCAGACGCCTCTCCTTACATGGATACGATTTTGGATGACGTTACCGCTGCTCTCGATGTGGTACTTCTCGAAAGCGAAGCCGTAAGCCAAAAAGCTCAGCAAAGCTCACAGTGGGCGGCCATCATTGGCGCAGGTCTGTTTGCAATCTTTGCCTTTTTCCTAGCACGCGGGATCTCCCGTCCGCTCAAGCGTATCGACGCTGTGCTGAAGGATATGATGAACGAAGACTTCTCCAAAGATATGCCTAAGTCCGGCATTCGCGAACTGTCAGCGATTTCTGAAGCTGTGGGTGACTTCCGCAAGCAGGAAGAAACCAAAGTTCACATGACCCGCGAAATCTCCAAGGTGATTGAGGCGTGTGGCCAAGGCGACTTCTCTCGCCGGATCGACACCACTGGGTCTGAGGGTGTGTTCAAAGATCTGGAACAAGGCGTGAACACTATTGGTGAAGTCGCGCAGAGAGGTTTGGGCGATGTACAAGAAGCACTTGAAGTGCTGGCCACAGGAGATCTCACCCACGAGATGCCGGAAGGTCAAAAGGGCGTCTTCAAAGACATCTCCGACACCATCACACACCTAACCAACAGCCTGGACGGTATGGTACGGCAGTTGTCCGCGTCCAGCCAGGTGCTGAACCACACTTCTCAAGAGATCTCCTCCTCGGTAGACGACGCTTCCCGTCGCGGTGAAATCTCTGCTGCCTCTTTGGAAGAGACCTCGTCCTCACTGCAAACTGTTGCGCAGACCGTCAATCACACGGCCCAAAGCGCACAGGAGGCTCGTACCCACGTCAACAACGCCCAGAAAAAGGCAGAGGCGACACGTGAAGTTGCGGACCAAACGGTCGAGGCGATCCAGAAGATCAAAGAGAGTTCTGACGCAATTTCTCAGATCAGCGGTCTGATCGAAGACGTGGCCTTCCAGACAAACTTGCTGGCCCTGAACGCGGGCGTGGAAGCAGCACGCGCTGGAGACGCTGGCCGAGGCTTTGCGGTTGTGGCCTCCGAAGTGCGGGCGCTTGCACAACGGTCCTCTGAGGCGGCCCATGAAATCAACACGTTGATTTCCAGCTCGCAAACCGAAGTTGCCAACGGTGTGGACCTTATGAACGAAACCGGCAACTCGCTTGGTGAGATTATGCAAGCGGTAGAGCAAGTTGTGGGCAAGGTCCGTGAAATTGCGGAGAATGCGGTGGATCAATCCACCGGCCTGAAAGAGGTCAGTGCAGCTGTAGAAAACCTCGACAGCGACAGTCAGAAAAGTGCTGCCATGCTTGAAGAGACCGCAGCGTCTGGCCAAGTTTTGCGGGGCGAATCTGAAAACCTTGTACGCGCTGTGGATGGCTTCACGCTTAAAGGCGAAGCCTCCGGCCGCACCGCTGAGGACGACCTAGACGACGAGTGGGACGCGGCCTAAGCCCTTTACCTCAGCACACGACAAAAAAGCCCCACCGGTTTTGGCGGGGCTTTTTTGGTGGCCACGGTCCCGAGGAGACCTGCCAAGATGGGCATCTTTGGTTGGCGTCCTAGACCGATCTCATGATCGTGGCTCAACAGACATCACAACACTGCGCACAAAAAAACCCTCCGCCAGTGTCCCGGCGGAGGGTCAATCTTGTCAGGACTGAGGGGACAAGCCCCTCAAACCTTTACCAGTCTTCGCGAACCACAACGCGGGTTTTGACCGGAAGTTTCATCGCAGCAAGGCGCAGAGCCTCACGAGCGATGTCTTCGTCAACACCGTCGATTTCGAACATCACGCGACCTGGTTTCACTTTGCACGCCCAGTAGTCCACGGAACCTTTACCTTTACCCATACGGACTTCGGTTGGCTTCGAGGTCACAGGAGTGTCTGGGAAGATACGGATCCAAACACGACCTTGACGTTTCATGTGACGGGTCATTGCGCGACGTGCTGCCTCGATCTGGCGAGCAGTCACACGCTCCGGTGTGGTTGCCTTCAGGCCGAAGGAGCCGAAGTTCAGGGTGGAACCACCCTTCGCCAGACCCTTGATGCGGCCTTTGTGCATCTTACGGAATTTAGTACGCTTTGGCTGAAGCATTGATCAGTCTCCCTTAGCGACGACCGCCTGCACCGCGAGGTGCTGGGCCATCCTGGACTTCTTGAGCGCGACGATCACGTGCCTGTGGATCATGTTCCATGATCTCGCCTTTGAAGATCCAGGTTTTGATACCAATGATCCCGTAAGCGGTCGTGGCTTCCACGTGTGCGTAATCGATGTCGGCACGCAGTGTGTGCAATGGCACGCGACCTTCACGATACCATTCGGTACGTGCGATCTCGGCACCACCCAGACGGCCTGCTACGTTCACCCGGATACCCAGGGCGCCCATGCGCATTGCGTTCTGAACGGCACGTTTCATTGCGCGACGGAAAGACACACGGCGCTCCAGCTGCTGAGCGATGGACTCGCCAACCAGCGTCGCGTCGAGTTCCGGCTTGCGTACTTCAACGATGTTGAGGTGCAGCTCGGAGTCGGTCATCTCGGCGATCTTCTTGCGAAGGGTCTCGATGTCCGCGCCTTTTTTACCAATGATCACGCCCGGACGCGCAGTGTGAACAGTCACACGGCACTTCTTGTGAGGGCGCTCGATGATCACACGTGCGATACCGGCTTGTTTGCACTCGGTTTTGATGAACTCGCGGATTTTGATGTCTTCCAGCAGAAGATCGCCAAAATCCTTGGTGTCCGCGTACCAGCGGCTGTCCCAGGTGCGGTTCACCTGAAGGCGCATGCCAATTGGATTGACTTTGTTACCCATTAGGCTTGCTCCTCAATCTGACGCACCTTGATAGTGAGTTCCGAGAACGGCTTGATGATCTTGCCGAAACGACCACGGGCGCGAGGGCGACCACGTTTCAGCGTCAGGTTCTTACCAACATAGGCTTCGGCAACGACCAGGCTGTCGACGTCCAGATTGTGGTTGTTCTCAGCGTTGGCAATTGCGGACTGAAGGCATTTCTTCACGTCCTGAGCGATCCGCTTGTTGGAGAAAGTCAGGTCGGTCAACGCCTTCTCAACTTTCTTTCCACGGATCATGCCGGCCACTAGGTTCAATTTCTGCGGGCTGGTGCGAAGCATGCGAGTTTTCGCCATTGCTTCGTTTTCAGCCACGCGGCGGGGGTTCTTTACCTTGCCCATGACTTACTTCCGTTTCGCTTTTTTGTCAGCTGCGTGACCGTAATAGGTGCGAGTTGGCGAATATTCACCAAACTTCTGACCAATCATGTCTTCAGTGACGTTGACAGGGATGTGTTTCTTGCCGTTGTACACACCAAAAGTCAGACCCACGAACTGGGGCAGGATGGTGGAACGACGGGACCAGATTTTGATCACTTCATTGCGGCCGGATTCGCGCACTGCTTCGGCTTTTTTAAGCACGTAAGCATCGACGAAAGGACCTTTCCATACAGAGCGAGACATAGATTAACGTCCCTTCTTCTTGGCGTGACGCGAGCGGATAATAAGCTTTTGCGACGCTTTGTTTTTGTTGCGGGTACGTGCACCTTTGGTCGGTTTACCCCATGGTGTCACTGGGTGACGACCACCGGATGTACGACCTTCACCACCACCGTGTGGGTGATCGATCGGGTTCATAACCACACCACGAACGGACGGACGCTTGCCTTTGTGGCGCATACGGCCGGCTTTACCGAAGTTCTGGTTAGAGTTATCAGGGTTGGACACGGCACCAACGGTGGCCATGCATTCCTGACGCACGAGGCGCAGTTCACCAGAGGACAGGCGGATCTGAGCGTAACCACCGTCACGACCAACAAACTGAGCGTAGGTACCAGCTGCACGGGCGATCTGGCCGCCTTTGCCTGGTTTCAGCTCGATGTTGTGAATGATCGTACCAATTGGCATGCCAGAGAACGGCATCGCGTTGCCCGGCTTGATGTCAGCTTTCGCGGACGCCACAACCTGATCGCCAACAGCCAAACGCTGCGGGGCAAGGATGTAGGCCTGCTCGCCGTCTTCATATTTTACGAGTGCGATGAATGCAGTCCGGTTCGGGTCATATTCGATCCGTTCAACGGTCGCTGCGACATCAAATTTGTTGCGTTTGAAATCAACGATCCGGTAGAGGCGTTTTGCCCCACCACCGCGGCGACGCGATGTGATCCGTCCGGTGTTGTTCCGGCCGCCCGACTTTGTCAGACCCTCAGTGAGGGCTTTGACAGGGCGTCCTTTCCAAAGTTCCGAACGGTCGATCAGCACCAACCCACGTTGGCCCGGCGTCGTCGGCTTATACGACTTAAGTGCCATGCTTGTGTCTTCCGTTTGCGAGCAGAGAGCGCATCCTCTGCTGTGTGTAAGCCCCCCGAAGGTGGCCAAGTTTTTAGGCCCCCGTAGGTGCCCGGTTCAAAAGGCGAGCAGCCCCAGAACGAATCTGAGGCCACACGACTTGCGCGATATAGCGGGGTTGGGGGGGAGTGTCTATAGGAGCGCCTGTTTTTCTTGGCCTGCGCCATCATTTGCCCCAAACCGCGCATCGACGACGCGCGTGGTGGCGATCCAGATGGATGTGCCTGCCAGTTTATCCCGGCCACGTCAGTAGGCCCCAACGAGGGCGCACCCAACTTCCCCAAATCGCCGCCGCGTTGGGCGCGCGTTGTCGATGCGCGGCGACCTATCGGCCACTGTTTCGCGCAATGTGACAGATATTATTGTGGAATTTCAGGTACAACTTGCCACTAAAATGGAATCTCATCATGCGGTTCTGGCTCTGTACTTTCACACGTTTCCAGCCTGAATACCAAGTTTTCAATAACAACGTTTCGCTTCTCAGTGGATAGACCCCGAAGCAGTTCGATGAACCCGACAAGTGTCTCAACATAAACATCCGCGTGCTTCCAATAGTGAAACGTCCCATGCACAAAAACCGAAACCAGCTTGTTTGACGCGGCCAACGTCTCTTCGAGCATCGATTTGCGATACAGTTCCTCAAGGCCGGCCAAAATCTGAAGAGGGTCGCGCTCCAAACGAGCATCGGATTGAATTGAAGATACTACAGAAAGAAGTTCATCCGAGAACTCTCGATAAACTTCGATTTCGTTTTGCAAAAACGACAGCTCCGCGAATTTTCCTTCTCCAATAGCGCGCTTAACTGCAGCAAACGATTTCGTTCGTTTAGTTCTGTCAGGTTCGCACATAGAGTGAAGGAGAAGTCGGTATTTGAAATCCATCAAACCGCACTCCTGAACAGCCATCTGAAATAGCTTTCCGACGAAGTAGACTTCGGTTTGGTAGTCATAAGTTCCGCTGGAAAATTCAGGCGGGGTCTCGCACCACCAGTTGAGGGAAATACTTTTGGCGCCTTCCTTCAACTCGGTTTCAGCAGTGTTCTTCCCAAACCCAAAATCAATAATCTTGGCGACACCACGTCCATCAACCAAAATATTAGCTGGACGAATGTCTCGGTGAAGAACTTCTCGATCCTGCAAATGCAAAAATCCCTCTACCACGCCTTCAAAGACTTTGTCGGCATGAACAGGATTGTTCCGCAGGTATTCCAGCACCTCTTGTCCCGAAACATGCTCCATTACTATGTAACCGGTTTTGTGCTCAGAATAATCGTAGTAGTTAAACACTCTCACCACATTCGGATGACTCAACCTGAACAGAATCCGGGCTTCTTCACGAAATCTGTTTAGCAACTCTTGGAACAACCCTTCGTTGTCGCCCTCAGAGATGAGGGGGCAATACTTCTTTACCACGAAATCAGCGTCCATGCCTTCATCACGAACATGAACGGTCTCGCCGCAGGCGCCGCGCCCCAAGATTTCAACCACGGTGTATTTTGAAGGCCGATTGAATTCGATTTCCTTAGGAAGTTTCATTCATTCGTCATCCTCAGACACTCGCTAAACAGTTTCTACCAACCAAATGCACAACTCTGGAGAAAGCAAGATTGCTGCCGCGAAAAAAGCCCCCCACCATCTCTGGCAGGGGGCTTTTCATTTTCTCACAGAAGACAGTCTTTACAGACCGGTGGATACGTCGATCGTGTTGCCTTCTTCCAAAGTCACGTAAGCCTTTTTCACGTCTTTACGCTTGCCAAGCTGGCCGCGGAAACGTTTGACTTTACCCTTGGTGATGGTGGTGTTGACCGCTTTGACCTTCACACCAAAGAGCGCTTCAACAGCTTCTTTGATCTGTGGTTTGTTGCTGTCGATCGCCACTTCGAAAACCACTGCGCCGTTCTCAGACGCCATTGTGGATTTCTCGGTGATGACCGGTGCGCGGATCACATCATAGTGTTCTGCTTTAGCGCTCATTTCAGGCGAGCCTCCAGTGCTTCGATCCCCGCTTTGGTGATCACAAGAGTGTCACGCTTGAGGATGTCATAAACGTTCGCACCCATCGTCGGCAGGATATCCAGACCTTCGATGTTGCGCGATGCTTTCAGGAAGTCTTCGTTCACAGAAGCACCGTCGATGACCAGAGCACGTTTCCAGCCCAGGTTCTTAACCTGTTTGGCCAGAGCGGCGGTCTTGCCTTCGGATGCGGCGTCTTCGATCACAACCAGCTCGCCTGCTTTCGCTTTCGCGGACAGCGCGTGCTTCAGACCCAACTTGCGGAACTTCTTCGGCAGGTCGTGGCCGTGGCTACGCACAACTGGACCTTTGTAGATACCACCACCGCGGAAGATCGGCGCATTACGGTCACCGTGGCGTGCGCCGCCGGTGCCTTTTTGGCGATAGATCTTTTTAGTGGAGTAAGAAGTCTCGGAACGAGTCTTCACCTTGTGGGTGCCGGCCTGCGCGTTGTTACGCTGCCAACGGACCACACGGTGCAGGATGTCCGCACGTGGTTCCTGACCGAACAGATCTTCGGACAGTTCAACCGAACCGGCTTTGGAGCCGTCGAGTTTGATCACGTCAAGTTTCATGCTTCACCACCTTCCGCAGGTGCTTCTTCAGCCGGAGCTTCGGTCGCTGCTGCTTTTACGGCTGCCGGGAAAGGCAGACCTTCAGGAGCTTTCTTCTTCACGGCGTCCTTTACGGAGACCCAGCCACCTTTGGAGCCAGGAACGGCGCCTTTGATGAACAGAAGACCACGGTCGGCGTCAGTTTTGACAACTTCCAGGTTCTGTGTGGTCACACGTACGGCACCCATGTGGCCGGCCATTTTCTTGCCTTTGAAAACCTTACCGGGATCCTGACATTGACCAGTGGAGCCGTGGGAACGGTGGCTGATCGAAACACCGTGTGTCGCGCGCAGACCGCCGAAGTTGTGGCGCTTCATGGCACCGGCAAACCCTTTACCGATCGAAGTGCCCGCAACGTCCACTTTCTGACCTTCAAGGAAGTGTTCTGCGGAGATTTCCGCGCCCACTTCGATCAGGCCGTCTGCTGGAACGCGGAACTCAACCAGCTTGCGTTTTGGTTCCACTTTCGCGTTTGCGAAGTGGCCACGCATGGCTTTGGAGGTGCGCTTGGCCTTTGCTGTGCCAGCGCCGAGCTGAACAGCGGTATAGCCGTCTTTCTCGTCTGTACGCTGTGCAACAACCTGAAGGCCGTCGAGGGAAAGAACGGTTACAGGAATCTGCTTGCCGTCTTCCATGAACAAGCGGGTCATGCCCACTTTTTTCGCGATAATACCGGAACGCATCAGATATTCTCCTTAAACAGAGATCTGTACGTCCACGCCGGCCGCCAGATCGAGCTTCATCAGCGCGTCTACGGTCTGCGGGGTCGGATCTACGATGTCGAGAAGACGCTTGTGCGTACGGATCTCGAACTGATCGCGGGATTTTTTGTCTACGTGTGGACCACGCAGAACGGTGAACTTCTCAATCTTGTTGGGAAGTGGGATCGGGCCACGAACCTGCGCGCCGGTGCGCTTTGCAGTGTTCACGATTTCCTGTGTGCTGGCATCCAGTACACGGTAATCGAAAGCCTTCAGCCGAATGCGAATGTTTTGACTTTGCATTTCGTCAGCCTTGTATAGGCGTTGGAGTTGAGAGGAGGATCCGCGACCACCGCAAACCCTCATCGAACCCAAAAGGCAGGAATCACCCCGCCTAAAGATTCCAGTAAGGAACCTGCGCCCTTTACAGTCCATTTTTAAGGCTGGCAAGCGTTTTGCGTAAGTTTTTGCCCCATGACCAATTTCCGTTGACTAACTTGCCATGCCTGGCTCGCAGGTAAGCAGGTGAAAACGCGGTTGGCGTGATCAAGGCCTGTAAGCTAGGCTTTTGGGAAACGACGTTCAGGTCAATGACCCTTCTAATGTATCGGAGACTTCTATGGCCACTTTTCTAGCTGTCTGTTTGGTCCTATTGGAGCTGACCGCGTTGGTGATGGCCTGGCGCGCCGTGAAGTATTCGCGCACGTCACAAGGATCTGTTGGTTGGGTCGTTTTCCTGATCGCCGCCCCTTATATTGCCGTGCCGGCCTACCTGTTTCTTGGGCACCACAAGTTTCAACATTATGTCACCGGGCGACGTGACAGCGAAGGGATCATCGAACGCATTCAAGAAGTCAGAGAAGCACTTAAGCCGGAAGTTCCGCCTATCTTCCCAACAAAAGCCCTCGAAGCGATTTCAGATCTTCCCGTCACGCGTGGCAACGCGATGGAGCTACTGATCGATGGCGAAGAGACCTTCGAAGCGATTTTGGCCGCTCTTGATGCCGCGCAAACTTATGTGCTTGTGCAGTTCTACATCATTCATGACGATGCGCTTGGCAAACGCCTGCAACGCCATTTAGTTGCTGCGGCAGCGCGTGGCGTGACGGTTCGGGTGCTTTATGACCCTATTGGCAGCCACAAATTGAGCTATGGCTATCGGCAAAAGTTGCGCGACAAGGGTATTCAGATCGTTGAACATTCGCAGATGCGCGTCCCCAAAAACAGGTTTCAGCTTAACTTCCGCAATCACCGCAAGACTGTTGTGATTGATGGGACGACGGCTTTCACCGGCGGGCTCAATGTTGGCGACGAATATCTTGGGCTAAACCCCAAATTCGGCAATTGGAGAGATACACACGTGCGCCTAAAGGGGCCTGTGGTTAGCCAGCTACAGGTGATCTTTGCCGAAGACTGGCATTGGACTACGGAAGAAAACCTGCTCATGGATCTCAACTGGAAAAGCGGATGGGCTGAAGAGGATATGGCCGGCTTGGTCGTGCCCACTGGACCAGGAGACAAACAGGAAACCGGGGCGATGTTCTTTTTCTCGGCGCTAGCCAACGCCAAGGAACGGGTCTGGATTGCTTCACCGTATTTTGTGCCGGACGTACATGTGCTGACCGCGATCAAACATGCTGCTCTCAAAGGAGTCGACGTGCGTATTTTGGTGCCAGACAACATTGACCATAAAACAGTGTGGCTCGCAGCCTTTGCCTACTTTGACGAAGTGCGTGAGGCTGGCGCACAGATCTGGCGCTACACAGACGGGTTCATGCACCAAAAAGTCGTGTTGGTGGATGACAGCATGGCAGCCGTTGGAACGGCGAACATGGACAACCGGTCTTTTGTTTTAAACTTCGAAACCATGGCTGTCATGTTTGATCCCAGAGCAGCTGACGATCTTGAGGATTTGTTTAAAACTGACTTTGCTAAATCTTTTCTGTTGGACGAGACTCTGAATGAACAACCGCTGCGCATTCAGATTGGCGCGCCCATTACACGTTTGTTTGCTCCACTTCTCTAAAGTCCGGCTGCAGCCACTATGTTCACTTGCGGGCTGACAAATTGAAACTCTCCCCTGGGTAGTATTAGACGAGACATACATCCGCCTAGGGGGCATGGCCCTCCGTGCTTTCCGGACGCGAAATGCGGGCAGCGGCTAGGGCTACCGCCTTGGAACCTTCCCGAGTGGCCCGCAGACACGTTACACCTTCATGTACTTATGAGCTGACAACCCGACAGGTTTTTACGGCCCGAGAGGTTGGGAGCGCATGATCGGTACCAGCAGCCTTGACACTGCATTATACGGCGGTCTCTTCCCCAAAAAACGCGAGCCGTAAGACGTCAACGCCGACAACCATCATTCGGGGTCATCCGCCTGAACACTCAGATGTTCCGGTGCATAATCATCAGACCTCACAGCCATTTAAGCGCGAGTCTCACACATGATAACCTCTGCATAGTTGCGCCACGCGGCCTCCGCGTTGATACAGTTACGCTCTGAGAGGGCAGAAATCAGTTTGGGGACTTCAGACAATATAACTTCAGCAAACGCCTGCCAATCGGTGACCAACTAAACCGGAGAGTTGTAGCCGTGCTCTGCCTGGCTCACCAGATCGGCAGCCACGATTTGAAGATCAGCAGCATCACCTGCGAGGTTCAGATTATCGGTTGGCCGGCCACCATATCAATGCTCAACCGTCCCCAAAACGGCGCTTGGCCTCCGCGACGTATTGGTTGCCGGGCCCCACTAAAAGGTGAGCTTTGTGCAAACCAGACAAATCAAAGGTCATGGCTGCGATGGCCTGCCGCCTACCTTGGCGGTGATGACCGTCATGATCGCGCTAGAAATAGGACTGTATCGCCCGCCTTTAACTTATCAGCCATCGGCATCAACAGGGATAGATTTTTGTTCAGTGACAAACCCTGGAAAACGTTCAGCCTCAAATTCCTAGACCGTGCCCCAGACTCTGGGCGAAAGCGTGAAGTATGTGGTGCCAAAGGAGACTGGCATGCGGTATCTGGATCGAGTGGAAACCGATTGGGCGTTTCGTATCCAACTACCGGTCGGCACCGAGGTGCCGTCTCACTGCTCGGCCACCGGTAAGTGCTTTTTGGCTAGCTTGAGGCTAACCGCGCACAAGAAAAATGGTGGCGCCCTTAGCTTTGAAACCACGTACAGAGACCACGCATGTGACGACAGAAAGCCTTTTTACAGAGCTGGCGCAAATTGCGTGGAATAGCTTTGCACAAGACCGCGAAGAGTTCATGGGCGACATGGTCGCCGTTGCAGTACCTGTAAGAAATGCGCGGAACCGGTTAATTAAGGCGCTGGCCATTACGTACCTACGCTACGCATGACCCTGACCGATGCTATAGCGCAGGCAGGCTTTCTGATGGGTTCGGCGCAACGGTCTGGTAACGCGTTTATCGAGCCAACCGAAGCACCCTGATCAGACGGGCAGACCGTAGAAACGCATCGTTTCCCCGTTTCCAAGACAAAAACGATCCAACCAAAACCCCAACATTGTCCGGCCTCTGCCCTCTTCCTGCCCGATTTCGCCGGCATATCTTGTCCCCAATGAAGACATTAGAGGATCAAAACATGGATCGCCTGACCGAGATGGAAGCATTCGCCACTGTGGTGGATCAGGGTGGATTTACCGATGCCGCACGAAAGATGGGTATCTCCAAATCCGCCGTTTCCAAACATGTATCCTCGCTTGAGGCCCGTCTAGGCGCCCGTTTGCTAAACCGAACGACACGGCGTGTGTCACCAACGGAAATTGGTCTCGCCTATTATGACCGTGCCCGCCGTGTTCTGAACGATGCCGGTGAAGCAGACGCGCTGGTGACCTCGATGCAATCGGCGCCTTCGGGCTTGCTGCGCATTTCTGTAGCTACAGATTTTGGTGTGAACCACCTGTCACCGGTTTTGGGCGACTTCTTGAGCGAGTTTCCGGACATCACCGTAAATATGGTGCTAAACAACCGCTATGTGGAGCTGATTTCTGAAGGCTTTGACATGGCCATTCGCATTGGCGAGTTGGAAGACAGCACCCTGCGGGCCCGAAAGCTGACGGAAACGACCAAACGTATGATCGCCTCTCCAACCTATTTTGAAAAGTATGGCCGTCCGGAGAAGATTGACGATCTGAACCACCACAAGTTGCTGCACTATTCGAGCCAGTCCAATGGCGCGGTGTGGAAGTTGACCGCCCCATCCGGTGAAAAGCGCCAAGTGCGCACGGCGGGCTGGCTGTCGGTGAATGACGGGCAATCGCTGCTGAACGCGGCGCAGGCGGGCCTTGGCATCGCTTACCTGCCAAGCTTCCTCTATGCCGACGCGCTGGAACAGGGGTTGGTTGAAGAAGCCATTCCGGACCTTCCAGTGGAGACACAGGGCATCTATGCCGTGTACCCACCGGGCCGCTTTACCCAACCGAAGGTCCGTGCCTTTATCGACTTCCTGGTGCACGCCTTTGCTGAAAAAGGCCCGACGGACTGGTAACTTCCGAATTTCCCCCTGGCTTTTTGAGAAAGCTCCTTGGCCCGGCAGATTTGTCCGGGCCATTTTTTTACGCAAAAGAAAAAGGGCGCCGGTGGCGCCCTTGGTGTTTTCTATCGCGCCAAACTTACAGCGAGGCGGCGAGACGTGTGCCCTGGTTGATCGCGCGTTTGGCGTCCAGCTCTGCCGCCACATCTGCGCCACCAATCACATGGCAAGTCACCCCCTCTGCCTCCAGCGCGTCTGCCAGACTGCGGTCACTAATCTGGCCAGCGCAGATAACCACATTGTCCACATCCAGCACACGTGGATTTTCCCGCGCTTCGCCAAAGGAGATATGCAGACCGTCGTCGTCTATCTTTTCGTAGTTAACACCACCCAGCATTTCGACGTTCTTCATCTTCAGCGCCGCGCGGTGAATCCAGCCCGTGGTTTTGCCCAGACCTTTGCCCAGCGCCTTGGCTTTTCGTTGCATCAGCGTGACCTGACGTGCTGCTGGATGTGGTTGGGGGCCTTCTAGTGCTAGACCTCCGCGATGTTCAGCCGGGTCCGTGACACCCCACTCCACCATCCACTCTGGCAGGTTTTCGGTTAAGCTTCCGCCTTCATGCACAAGGAATTCGGAAACGTCAAAGCCAATGCCACCCGCACCAATCACGGCAACTTTTTTGCCTACAGGTTTCTTGTCGCGCAGCACATCGAGATAGGACAACACCTCGGGGCGGTCCTGCCCCGGAATGCCCGGATCACGCGGTGCAATGCCAGTGGCGATGATGACATCATCGTAGTCCGCAAGCGTATTGGCCATGGCTTCCGTATTGAGCTGGACCTCTATGTCGAGCTCCGCCACCATGACTTCGTACCAGTCGACCAGGCCCCAAAACTCTTCTTTGCCCGGAATTTGCTTGGCTACATTTAGTTGGCCGCCAAGCTTGTCCGCGCGATCAATCAGCGTGACCTGGTGGCCGCGTTGCGCTGCGGTTATGGCAGCGGAAAGGCCTGCGGGTCCCGCGCCGACAACCGCAACTTTCTTTGAGAGTTCAGCAGCTGGGATGGCCAATTCGGTTTCATGGCATGCGCGTGGATTCACCAAACAAGACGTGAGCTTGCCGCCAAATGTGTGGTCCAGACAGGCCTGATTGCAACCAATACACGGCGCGATCTGGTTGGCTTTTCCCACTGCGGCTTTGTTCACGAAATCCGCATCCGCCAAGAATGGCCGCGCCATAGAGACCATGTCGGCGCAACCTTCGGCTAGCACATCTTCGGCGACATCCGGCGTGTTGATGCGGTTGGAGGTGATTACCGGGATGCCCACCTTGCCAATCAGCTTCTTGGTCACCCAAGCAAAAGCACGGCGCGGGACCGAGGTGGCGATCGTGGGGATGCGGGCTTCGTGCCAGCCGATGCCGGTGTTGATGATGGTCGCGCCCGCTTTTTCAATCTCTTGCGCGAGCTGCACCACCTCTTCGTGTGTGGAGCCGTTGGGCACCAGATCAATCATCGACAAGCGATAGATGATGATGAAGTCTTCTCCCACAGCCTCACGACAGCGGCGCACCACTTCGATGGGCAGACGAATGCGGTTTTCGTAAGAGCCACCCCAGCGATCTGTGCGTTTGTTCACGTGGGTGACAATGAACTGGTTGAGGAAGTAGCCTTCCGATCCCATGATCTCAACGCCGTCATATCCGGCTTCACGGGCGCGGACTGTGGCGGTAACAAAGTCCTGAATTTGCTTCTCAATTCCTTCTTCGTCCAGCTCTTTCGGGGGGAACGGAGAGATCGGAGATTTTACAGGGGAAGCGGAGACACATTCCGGCCCATAGGCATAGCGACCGGCGTGCAGAATTTGCATCGCGATCTTGCCGCCGCCGTCGTGGACGCGGTCTGTTACGATTTTGTGGTTGGCGATGTCCTCGTCGGTGAACAGGCCTGCCGCGCCGGGAAACACCCCACCTTCGCGAGAGGGAGCCATGCCGCCGGTGACGATCAGGCCAACGCCGCCGCGGGCGCGTTCGCCGTAGAATTCTGCCACGCGGTTCCAGTCTTTGGTTTCCTCCAGACCGGTGTGCATGGACCCCATAAGAACGCGGTTTTTCAGGGTGGTAAAGCCCAAGTCAAGCGGGGCGAGCATGTGCGGGTATTGGGTCATAGGTGCCTCCAAAGGTGCCTCCTCAGTTAGGTTGACCAAAACGTAAAGCAGCGCTGTTGTCACGCCCGACGCGGCGTCAAATTGGCCCTCAAAACCGTGTGCCGTTGCGTCGGAATTGGCCTGTTAACCTTCCATTTCAACGTCGGTATTGCGTCGGTATCACGACTGTTTCGCGGTGGTGCGGGTGATTGTGGCCCGTCCATGTCTTACCACAAGGTGCGCAGCTGTTGCGGCACACATCAGATGTCAGAAAACTCGCCACCCCGGCCTTTGCCCGCTGCAAAGCGTGCTGCACCTTTTTGGCCTTCCGCCGCAAAAGCCTCAAACGAAGCCCATTCCCGTCGCAGCGCCTGCGCCAATTCCGTGCCACTTGGACGCGCCGAGAGGAAATCCGCGCGCATACACGCTTGCGGAAAGCGCGTCAGGCTTTCTGCCAGAACCAAGGCTTCCTCTAGCGCGTGGCCTTCTGGACAGAAGCGATCTACCAAGCTGATTTGATGTGCTTCCTGACCAGACACCGGACGTCCGGTGAGAATGAGGTCGTTGGCACGGCCCTGCCCCAGAATTCTTGGCAAGCGCACGGTACCACCATCTATCAGGGGCACGCCCCAACGGCGGCAAAACACGCCTAACACCACCTCCTTGGACGCGACACGCATGTCGCACCATGCAGCCAACTCAAGACCACCGGCCACGGCATGACCTTCGACAGCAGCAATCACCGGCTTGGACAACAGCAGGCGGGATGGACCCATGGGAGCTGGGATGGGCTGCGCCTGAGCATCTTGCCAATCGGCAGGAATAGCGATGGCATTTCGCCAGTCAGCCCCAAGATCGTCAGCCGCCGCTTTCAGATCAAATCCAGCGCAGAAGCTCGTCTGCCCTCCTGTCAGAATGGCAACATCGACACCATCATCGCTCTCAAAGGTCAGAAACGCCTCATACAGCGCAGCGGCGGTGTCCGGATTTATGGCGTTGCGCACCTCTGGCCGGTTGATGCTTATGATACGCACCCGGCCCTTGGTCTGAACCAAAACAGTCATGACTTCCCTCTCTCCCACCACTTTTGCGCCTCACAGGAAACACGCAAGAAAGACGCGGCGTCGCTTGACCCAAATGAGGCCAGGGCCTATGCCGCAACTATGGAAAAGCTTGAAGAAAAGATTGCCCATCTCATTCGCACTGTCGAGGATTTGAGTGATGTCGTCGCCCGTCAGGACACAGAGATTGCGCTTTTGACTCGCCGTGTGCAGATGCTTATGGAGCGGGAAGCCACACGTGAACAAGATGGCAGTGGCGGAATCGTCGTGGGAGACGAGCGGCCTCCTCACTATTAAGACTTATCTCTCCAGCTGCTGGGGAAAAGGGGCACTGACCCTAGCACATCTGCGATGTGTCCACCCCAGGATATTTTTGGCCAAATGAAGCCGAGGGCAGTTCCCTCCCATGGGTGGCTGAGATAGCTTGTTGGGATGACAAACGCGCCTCGATTCATCCACCTCCGCACCCACACCGAATACTCCCTGCTTGAGGGGGCCGTGCGTTGTAAAAAGCTGCCCGGCATGTGTGCCGATATGGGCATGCCGGCGGTGGCGATCACCGACACCAACAGCTTGTTTGCCGCGTTGGAGTTTTCTGTCACCGCACAGGGCGCGGGCATTCAGCCGATTGTTGGTTGTCAGGTCGACATGCAGATGCCGCATGATGACCCATCCGGACGTACTCTCCCGCCAAAACCAGCCCCAATTGTGCTGCTGTCGCAGCGTGAAGAAGGCTATGAGAACCTGATGAAACTGTCGTCCTGTCTCTATGTGGACAACGGTGGGCAGGTGCCACAGGTGACGCTGGACGAGCTGACAGAGCGCTCTGCCGGATTGATCTGTTTGACCGGCGGTCCGGACGGGCCGATGGGGCGGATGATGCGGGACGGGCAGCACGCGGCTGCTCAAGCGATGATGACGCGGCTCAAGGAGATTTTTGGCGACCGGCTGTATGTGGAGTTGCAACGACACCCCGGTGAAAACGGCGCGCCCGAGGCGGAACGGTTGACCGAACGTGGCTTTATTGAAATGGCCTACGCCATGGACCTGCCGCTGGTCGCGACCAATGACGTCTACTTCCCAACCACGGATATGTATGAGGCGCATGATGCGCTGATCTGTATTTCCGAGGGCGCCTATGTAGATCAGCAGGACGGGAGGCGGCGCCTAACGCCGCAGCATTACTTCAAATCTCAAGAAGAGATGATCACGCTGTTTGCCGATCTGCCGGAGGCGATTGAGAACACGGTTGAGATTGCCAAACGCTGCGCCTTTGCCACGTATCTGCGCGATCCAATTCTGCCGAAATTTGCCGACGACGAGGTTGCGGAATTGCGTCGGATCGCCAACGAAGGTCTGCAGGCGCGTCTTGCCGTGATCCCGCACGCCTGTTCAGTGGAAGAGTACCAAGAGCGGCTTGATTTTGAGTTGGGCATCATTGAGGGCATGGGGTTCCCCGGCTACTTTTTGATCGTTGCTGACTTTATCCAATGGGGCAAAGACCACGACATTCCGGTGGGGCCCGGGCGGGGCTCTGGTGCGGGCTCGCTGGTGGCTTATGCTCTGACCATCACCGACTTGGATCCGCTGCGATATTCGCTGCTGTTTGAACGTTTCTTGAACCCGGAACGGGTGTCGATGCCGGACTTCGACATCGACTTCTGCATGGATCGTCGCGAAGAGGTGATCAAATACGTGCAAGAGAAGTATGGCCGCGACAAAGTGGGCCAGATCATCACCTTTGGTGCGTTGCTGTCCAAAGCGGCGGTGCGCGACATTGGGCGGGTGTTGCAGATGCCATATGGGCAGGTCGACCGGCTGTCCAAGTTGATCCCGGTCGAAGGTGTAAAGCCGATGTCCATCGCGGACTCTTTGAAAGAAGAGCCGCGTTTACGCGAAGAGGCCAAAAACGAAGAGGTTGTGGACCGGCTGCTGACCTATGGCCAGCAGGTTGAAGGGCTGTTGCGGAACGCGTCGACCCACGCAGCGGGGGTTGTGATCGGCGACCGGCCGTTGGATGCGCTGGTGCCGCTTTACCAAGATCCGCGCTCCGACATGCCCGCGACCCAGTTCAACATGAAATGGGTGGAACAGGCTGGGCTGGTGAAGTTCGACTTCTTGGGTCTCAAAACCCTGACCGTCATTCAGAACGCGATTGAGCAAATCCATAGCTCGAACCGGCCTCTGCATGTGGCCGCCGACGGTACGCAGCTTTATGAGCCAGCGGAAGGCGCAGAAAACCAGATCAACGCCATCCCGTTGGATGATGAACCGACCTATAAGCTTTATTCAGCGGCCAAAACGGTGGCGGTGTTCCAGGTGGAATCCACCGGCATGATGGACGCGCTAAAGCGCATGAAGCCGAACTGCATCGAGGATATTGTTGCGCTTGTGGCGCTGTATCGTCCGGGTCCGATGGAGAACATTCCGGTCTATTGCGAGGTAAAAAACGGGCTGCGCGAGATTGAATCCGTGCATCCGTTGATTGACCACATTCTGGAAGAGACCCAGGGCATCATCGTTTATCAGGAACAGGTGATGCAGATTGCGCAGGTCATGGCGGGTTACTCGCTTGGCGGCGCGGACCTGTTGCGGCGGGCGATGGGTAAGAAGATCAAAGAAGCGATGGACGCGGAGCGTCCGAAGTTTGAGAAAGGCGCGGCCGAGAACGGCGTGCCCGCGAAGAAAGCTTCAGAGGTTTTTGACCTTCTAGAGAAGTTTGCGAACTACGGCTTTAACAAATCGCACGCGGCGGCCTATGCGGTGGTGAGTTACCAGACCGCGTGGCTGAAGGCGAACCATCCGGTGGAGTTTATGGCCGGGGTGATGAACTGCGATATTCACCTGACGGATAAGCTGGCCGTGTACTTTGAAGAAGTGAAAAAGGCGCTGAAGCTGCCTTATGTGCCGCCGTGTGTGAACCGCTCGGATGCGACGTTTAAGGTGGTCGATGGGGCGCTGGTCTATGCGCTGGGGGCGTTGAAGAATGTTGGCCTGGAAGCGATGAAGCTGGTGACCGAGGGGCGCAAAGTGGACGGTGTAGATAAGCCGTTTGCGACCCTGTTTGATATGGCACGGCGGGTGGATCTGAAAAAGGTGGGCAAGCGGCCCTTGGAGATGCTGGCGCGGTCCGGCGCGTTTGATCAGCTGGATGGCAACCGGCGGCGGGTGATGGAGAGCCTAGATGGGCTGGTGAACTACTCCGCCGCGATCCATGAACAGAAGAGCTCCAATCAGGTGTCGCTGTTTGGCGAGGCCGGGGATGACTTGCCGGAACCACGGCTGTCACCAGCCGGGGACTGGTTGCAGGCGGAGCGACTGGATGAGGAAGCCAAGGCGATTGGGTTCTTCCTGTCGGGCCACCCGCTGGAAGATTTCATAGCACCGCTGAAGCGTAAGAATGTGATGACTCTGGACGAGTTGACCGACAAGGCGCGGGGCGGGCCGTGTATTGCCAAGCTCGCCGGGCGGGTGTCCGGGCGGCAGGAGCGGAAGTCGGCGCGCGGCAATCGGTTTGCCTTTGCGCAGCTGTCTGATCCGACCGGCGCTTATGAGGTCACGATCTTCTCTGACACGCTGGAGAAATGCCGTGAGCACCTGGAGACCGGCTCCAAGGTTGTGGTGACTGTGAAGGCGGAGATGGAGAGTGATCAGCTTAAACTGCTGGCGCAGAGCATGACGCCAGTGGAGACAATTGTCGCGGATGCGGGCAACTCGGGGCTAAAGATTTACCTCGATGACGCCAGCGCGGTCGGGCCTGTGGCCAATATCCTTGAGGGCGCCAAAGAGACCATGAAGAACATGCCCAAGGGGCCGATCTGGTTCTGCCTGACCAATATGGAGCTGCCGGGTGATGTGGAGATTGATGCGGGGGCCGGTTTCCCGGTGAACCCGCAGATCAAAAGCGCCCTTAAATCTGTGGAAGGCGTGATGGACGTCAAAGAGGTATAAGGCAAGGGAGGTGTTTCGCCGCCCTGCCCTCTTGCCTCAGGCCGATTTGGTCAGCTGCAGAAAGACGTCTTCCAAATCCGCCTGCTCTGTTTTCACGTCGGCAATCGCGATGCCAGCGGCACGGACCGCGCCAAGCACATCTTCGGCAGAGGTTTCTCGCGCCTGATAGGTCAGGGCAATCCGGCCGTCGCCGCGACGGGTGACGTCGATGCCAGGCGCGGATGGCAATGTCTCCACCGGCGCAACCGGATCAATCACCATACATTTGCTGTCCACCTGCCCCAGCAGGTTTGACGTGCTGTCGCGCGCGACCACTTCGCCGTGGTTGATGATGGCGATCTCGTCACACATCTCTTCGGCTTCTTCGAGGTAGTGGGTCGTCAGGATCACAGTCAGGCCGCGTTCTTCATTGAGACGGCGAATGTTGGACCACAGCATTTGGCGCAACTCGATGTCCACACCTGCGGTGGGCTCATCAAGCACCAGCACCTGCGGGTGATGCACCAGCGCTTTGCCCAGCAGCAAACGACGCCGCATCCCGCCGGAGAGCGTGCGGGCATAGGCCTCGGCTTTGTCAGACAGGCCCACCATGCGCAGAATCTCATCACTTTGGCGCTGATGTTTGGGCACGCCGTAAAGACCTGCCTGCACTTCTAACGCAGCGCGGGGCGTGAAGAAGGGGTCGAGGTTCAGCTCTTGTGGCATCACGCCAATGGCCGCACGCGATTGGCGTGGGTTTTCGTCCTGATCAAACCCCCATATTTTCACGCTACCGGACGACTTGGTCACCAGACCAGCCATGATGTTGATCATGGTGGATTTTCCCGCGCCATTGGGGCCAAGCAGACCAAAAATCTTACCAGCGGGCACGGTCAGATCAACGCCCTTTAGGGCGTGTTTGGCCGGGCTGCCACGCCCCCCCTTGTAGGTCTTTTGCAACCCACGGATTTCAATCGCATTGTTGGTCATGGTCACTCTTGCTCCCCGCTGCGCAATGCCTATTATTTGCCCTAACCAAGTTGGCTGGTAAGCTCAAGCTCAGCCGCCAGAAAACACCGCCATCGGAGGGCCCCCTCCGAAGCCATAAAGGACATCACAGATGACGATTGAAGCCCCAGAAACCAAGATTGTGGACAGCTACCGTGTGTCTTGTGACGGCGGTGAGGGGGCAATGGGACACCCGCGCGTGTATCTGCAAATCCCCAACGAGCATGGCTGGGTGGAATGCCCCTATTGCGACTGCAAGTTCATCCACGAGGATTTCAAAGACAAGGTGGCGTGAGGGCCATCAGGGATTTGAGAGAGTGGGAAGACCGTCCGGTGGGGCGGTCTTTTTTGTTGTGCGGTCGCAGAGAATGGCAGGTTTGGGTCCAAAGTGTCAAATGCTGCGATCAGTATGTATGTCTGCGAAAGCATGAACCAGCGGATTTTTGAAGAGATCAATCGGTACTCGATAATAGGCGTAGAGCTTTCTATTTCTTCAATGATCCCCTAATATTTTTTAGCTTGTAAACAGCATGAACTTGACTTGCTGCTATGAACCCGTTTTCGATTTCCTTGATTGTAGTGGCGATGGCCTCGTGTAGTACCTCTTTACGCGTCTCCTCTCTTTCAAGAAGATCAAGCAAGCCAGCCATCTGAATGGAACGAGACATCCGAATACCCCCGGCGGGCACCTCCGACGACAGGAATATTCTCTCAACTTTATCAAGAAAGCTATTTATTGATGCGTTATGTGAAGCGTCTCTCAGAGCTTTGCAATTCTCTCGAATTGCAGCCCGTGAGGTGAACATCGCACTTCGGTTGATTTGATACTGGACCTTAACTTCTTGAGGTTTCTTCGTCAAAATATCTGAGTCGAGATCAGACAAGAGACGTAGAAGGTCAACAACCGCAGGCTCTAAGTCCTGATAGATTGGCTCTATGACGTCCTCGAAAACCTTGGTCTCCTTGTTCCGCAGTGTGGGTGTCATTCCAACGATATTCTTTATGGTATCAACTAAACAGGACACGCCCTGTAGTGTAACAAGTTCGGCAAGCATTTAGACCTCATTCAGACGGCAGTTCAGCGTTCGCAGAACCTCGCTCAATGAAAACATGCTTAACTTGGGAATGGATAGCCAGATAAAACCTTACACTCTCCCCGTTTCTAAATGCGCACCTTTCGACCTCTGCCAGCTTCCACTTCAACAAAGATGTGAGTTTTCTCGAAGCGGACACTTGACCGGATGAAGTCTGAGGCAACTTTGTCCGCAAAGACGTCATGCAAGTCCACCAACGGAAAGAAGCATGTGCCACAAGCCAAATCGAAGATTTGGCAGCGCCCGAACCTCCCCCATGGGGAAGGCGCTTTGCTTCTCCCCTCGGTTCGCGCACCCCATAATCTGACTTTAGTGCTGTCGCCAAGCCCTGCATAGCAGGCGCTTCCCTCTACCCGCGCGCGTAGCCGCGTTTTTGGGCGCCGTGGCGATACTGATCCGCGGCCAAAGACGCGTCGCGCAGATTGCTGAAGATGCGCACCATGCTGCGCCCCTTGCCACCGGCGACGCCCCATTCGCGCAGGACGGAGACCTCTTCAAACAGGTTCATCGCGATTTCCACGCGGTAGAAGCGGGGACGGGTGCGTTTGGCAGGTTTGTACAGGATGCAGATGGCCATGGGATCAGCCTATTGCAGCGGCGAATCGGGTGCAATGGTCTTGTGTGGGGGCGACTCAGCGTCAGCCGTTAGCTGCCAGACAGCAGCACGGCCTCGACGCGGCGATTGAGCGTGCGGCCAGCTTCAGTGAGGTTGGTGGCAATTGGAGCAAGGTAGCCTGCGCCTTGTGCTTCGACCTGCGCTTTGGGCACGCCGTGGGTGTTGATCAGCCGGTTGCGCACGGCGGCGGCGCGTTTTTGCGAGAGGCTGGTGTTGGCCGCCAGAGAGCCTTTGCTGTCGGTATGACCAACAAGGGCGATGCGGCGGTTGGGGTCGTCTTTAAGGAACGCTGCCAAGGCTGAGAGCGAGGCAAAGTCAGCATCGGCCAGTTTCGACGCGCCAGTTTCAAAGCTCAGATCGCTGAGCACCACGTGACCGGATTGGCCAAGGGTTTTGGTGATATCGGTGACGGTTTCAGGCGTGGCAACAGGTGTGCTCGCTTTCGGTTCAGGAGCAAACTGCGACTGCTCCTCTACTTTGGGTGGTGCGCTGGGTTCAGTGGGTCTTGGCGCGGGCACGGTGTCCGGACGGATGTCGTAGATCTGCACCATCCCGGCCTGGGCCGTGCGGCTGACAAGCGCCGCGACGGCTTCGGGGCCTTGGTCCGTTTCAAGACGGGCAGAGAGGTAGAAATAGTCAGAGAGGTCGACAAACATCCGCGGCGGCAGCAACACGTCGATGCCAAAGCGGAAGTCAAAGCCACCACAGCTTGCGGCGTCGCAGGACAGGATAAGTTCATATCCTTCGTCCAGCAATTGGGCGGCGAGCTCGGCATTGATGCTGCCAGTGCCGGGGAAGCCGCTGGAAAACCGCCAACTGCGTTTGCGGAGAGTGCCCGCCACGGGAATTGTTGCAACCGTGCCATCGTCCGCAGGCTCCAGGGCAAGGGAGAGCACGCTCTGTGGCAGGATGTCTTCCCCCAAGAGCTGACCGGGCGTTTCAAAACGCGGTTCAAAGGCCCAGCCAGTGGCTGGACACAGGAGGAGCCAGGTTATGAGCGTGCCGGGTTTCATCGAGACAGGGCGTGGTACTCTGGGTTGGGCTGCATGGCGGTGGCAGAGGCGACGCGGTTGGACATGTTGTAGAACCCAGCCACATTGGCGATGTCCCAGATGTCTTGATCAGAAAAGCCGACATCTCGCAGGCCTTGGCGGTCACTTTCTTCGATGGTAGCGGAAGCAATGGTCATTTTCTCGGCGAAAGCCAGCATGGCGTATTGGCGGGCATCCAGATCGGCCACGCGCCAGTTCATCACCATCATCTCGCCCAGCGCCGGATCACCAGACAGTTGGCGCACGGCGGCGCCATGGGCGACGAGGCAATAGAAACATTTGTTGATGGCGCTGACCACCACGGCGATCATCTCACGCTCCAGTTTAGAGAGACCGCTGTCGCCAAGCATGAGGTCGTTATAAAGCGCGGTGAAGGCGTTCAATTTATCGGCGTGAATGGCGTAGGCCTTGAGCACATTCGGAACCATGCCAAGCTTTTCTTGGCAGATTTCAAAGTAGCGCTGTGTCTCCGGTGGAAGCGGGTCCATCATTGGAATGTCGAGCGCGGTTGGTTTGCTTGTATCTGCCACGTTGGCCTCCCTTAAGCGGTGGATTTGCACCGGTAGTGGTACTGTCCCACAACGGTCATACCGAGGGAAGAGTACAGCCGATTTGCCGCTGCGTTCGATGTGACACAAATGACCGACAGGTGGGTACCGCCGTTCTCCAGCGTCCAAAACGCGGCGCGGTGCATGAGAAAGCGGGCGACACCTTGGCGGCGTTGGAACGGCAAGATTTCCAGCGCATGCACCATGCCGATGCCGTTGTGCAAGCCAAGAAACGATGCGCCGGCGGGCTTATCCTGCCAGCGGGACACAAAGCCGGTTTTGGGCAGAGGCGCGCGGTTCATAACCTCTAAGCGCGCGGGGCCAATGCCGCCTTCGGCCCAAATTTCCTTCATGATCTGCAAGGGTTCCCACGCGGGGATCGCGGCGGTCCTTGGTGGGCGCTCTTGCGCGAGGTCTTCAGCCGGAATGACGTACACGATCACGGGATCGACGATCTCGTACCCACGGCCTTGGAGAACGGCATCCAACTCTGCATCACCTTCTCGGATTTGGAAGATCGGTTGCTGATCGAGAGCGGTCATCCCTTTTTCAGCGGCCTCTATGTCCTCAACCGAAAGCTCACCACTCAACGTGGCAGAAGATACACGTTTGCCGCCTCCCTGCCCGTCTCTCAGGGTGAAGCAGCCGCAGTTTTGCTTACCTGCGGCGGGCCAAGTGCCGTCGATCACGTCATAGAGGATTTGCGCGGTGATGTCAGAGGTCATGCGAAGAGGTCGGAGAGTTTGGTGATCGCCGCATCGATCCGCGCGCCATCAGTACCGCGAATGACGATGTTGGAGCCATAAGCGCCGTTGCGTTGGTACGGGTAGGAGCCAATCGAAAGGTCGGAGAACTCCTCGGCCAGCTCCGCCAGAGGGCCTGCAATGTCGCCTTCGCCGCGTTCAATGCGCAGGGTTTGGCTCAGCAGTGGCGCGCCGCCGGTCAGAGTGGGCAGGACACTGGCAACCATGGCTTGGAACACAGAAGGTACGCCTGCCATGACGTAGACGTTTTCCAAACGGAAGCCCGGGGCGACGGATACAGGGTTGTCGATCAACGTGGCATCATTCGGAATGCGGGCCATGCGCTTGCGGGCGTCGTTAAACTCCTGCCCAGCATTGTCGTAATGCGCCTGCAACAGCGCAGCAGCGTCGGCGCGCACGTCGATATGTTTGCCAAAAGCCTCGGCAATGCAGTCGGCGGTGATGTCATCATGGGTCGGGCCAATGCCGCCCGAGGTGAAAACATGTTCGTAGGCCTCAGACAACTGTTTAACGGCCGTTACGATGGCAGGCGCATTGTCGGACACCACGCGCACCTCGGTCAGGTCGATGCCGTGTTTGGTCAATTCCCCCGCTAAGAAATGCATGTTGGCATCGCGGGTGCGGCCGGAAAGAATTTCGTCGCCAATCACCAGCATGGCTGCGGTTGGGTTTGCCATGGTCTCATGTCCTTGTCAGTCAGTCACCGCAGGTATAGGCCTGTGCCATGCGCTTTCAAACCCCTCTCGTTCCCGCCGTGCTACTTCGCCGCTACAAACGGTTCCTTGCTGATGTTCGCCTAGAAGATGGGCGCGAAGTGACCGCACATTGTGCCAATCCCGGTTCGATGATGGGACTGAAGGATGACGGCATCAAAGTATGGCTGGAACCCAACGATGATCCCAAGAAGAAGCTGAATTACGGCTGGCGGTTGGTGGAACATGACAACGGCCATTTCACTGGCGTGGACACGTCAGTACCCAATAGAGCTTTGAAGGCCGCTTTGTTGGCGCACGAAGTCCTTGAGCTGGCGGACTATGAGGCTGTGCGACCCGAGGTGAAATACGGCAGCAACAGCCGGATTGATTTTCTGCTGTCTGGTGAAGGACGCAAGGACCTGTATCTGGAAGTGAAATCCGTGACGCTGAGCCGCGAAGAGGGCGTGGCGGAGTTTCCCGATAGCGTGACCGCGAGGGGCACCAAACACCTTGAAGAACTCATGGCCATGATTGACGAAGGTCATGACGCGATGATGCTTTATCTGGTGCAGCGCACAGATGCGAAGCGAGTCACATTGGCGCCGGACATTGATCCAACCTATGCCGAGACGTTCCAGCGCGCGCGGGCGGCGGGCGTCAAAGTGTTGGCTTATGGCTGTGACATTTCCCCAACGGAGATCACAATTGGCCGCCCCCTGCCCTTTTCCTTTGAAGGTGCGTGACAGAAGGTGGCGCGCCTAGGCCCTAGAAGTTTTAAGAAATTGCGCTTACATAGCCGCAAACCTTACGTGACGGAGCACTCCACATGATCGGCAAACGCCGCAAAACACGCGATAGCATCGACCTCTATTCGCCAGAGGATCATGCCGGCATGCATAAGGCCGGTGCCTTGGCGTCGCAGATTCTGGACGACATCGCAGAGCACGTGTTTCCCGGTCAAACCACTGCGGAGTTGGACCGGCTGATCGAGGCGCAGGTCAATGCGGCGGGCGCGACCTCGGCCACAATCGGCTATCGCGGTTATCAGCATGCAAGCTGTATCAGTGTGAACCACGTGGTTTGTCACGGTATTCCCGGCAGCCCGATCCCGAAGTGGAACAAAGAGACCAGCGCGCGCAAGGAAGACCCGATGCGCGACGATGACAAGCTGCGCGATGGCGACATTCTGAACATCGATGTGACCGTGGTTGTGGATGGCTGGTATGGCGACACCAGCCGTATGTATGTGGCAGGAAAGCCAAAGGGCTTTGCCAAGAAACTCATTCAGGTGACCCATGATGCGCTGATGCTGGGCATTGAGGCGGTAAAGCCCGGCAATACCTTTGGCGACATCGGCAACGCGATCCAAACTTATGCGGAGCGCCAGCGCATGTCGGTTGTGCGCGATTTCTGTGGCCACGGTCTGGGCCGGGTGTTCCACTCGCCGCCCAACGTTTTGCACTATGGCCGCGAGGGCAGTGGGCCGGTGCTAGAAGAAGGCATGTTCTTCACCATTGAGCCGATGCTGAACATGGGCCGCCCGGAAACCAAAGTGCTGGCAGATGACTGGACCGCGGTGACACGGGACAAATCCCTGTCGGCACAGTTTGAGCATTCCGTGGGTGTGACCGCAGAAGGCGTGGATATTTTCACGCTGTCCAAGGCCGGTTTGTACCACCCCACTTGGAAGTAAGCTGATTGCGGGCGCTTAGGTCTCTGCGCCCGCGACCTCCAGAAAGGTCATCCACGTATCGCCATATTTGCGCTGATCCAGTTGTGTAAATCCTTCAGGCGCCACCTGCGGCGTGTTCTCTTCCCAAACGATCAATGCCTCTGGAGCGATCCACCCATTTTGAGACGCCAGAGACAAAGCTTTTTGCCCCATCGACTTCCCGTACGGCGGGTCGAGAAAGATCAAGTCATAGGGTGCATCCGAGTTTTGCGGCAGGCGGGTGGCGTCAGCTTTGATCAGCTTGGCCCGCTTAGGGCCGCAAGTCTTGCGGATGTTGTCGCGGATGAGAGTGCCAGCCACGCGGCCGTCATCAACGAACGTCACCGTCTTTGCACCACGCGAAACCGCCTCTAGACCCAGCGCCCCAGTACCTGCAAACAGGTCCAGCACGCAGGCGTCAGTGATCGGATCGCCAAGCTTTCCGCCTTGCAACACATTGAACAAGCTTTCACGCACGCGGTCTGTGGTTGGGCGCAGGTGTTTGCCCTGATCGCCCTTACCCACAGCCGCAAGCGCGATGCCACGCCATTCTCCGCCAATGATCCGCATGGGAACTCCTTAGAGACGCATTAGATCTTTGATGTCGGTGTTCATGTCGGCCACCCTATCGCGAGCGGGAGATTTGCCGCCTTCGATCAGGCGTTTGCCCACCATGTAGTCGCGTGGGGCGTTCATGGCGTCCACGGCCAGAAGCGTGTCGCCTTGGTAATACCAGAAGGAGGTGGCCCCTGTGCCACTGTCGCGAGTGACGATGGTGTCAAAGCCGGTGTTTAGCCCGGCGATTTGCAGTTTGACGTCATACTGATCGGACCAGAACCACGGTTTGGCGACGTAGGTTTTCTCCGCGCCTAGGATGTTTTCGGCAACCACTTCGGCCTGATCGATGGCGTTGGGCACGCTTTCCAACCGGATGCGGGTGCTGTTGTAGGGGAAGGAGGCACAGTCGCCAGCCGACCAGACGTTGGGCGCGCTGCTGCGGCCTTGTTCGTCGGTGGCGATGCCGTTGGCGAGCGAGAGGCCAGCGGCCTCTGCCAGCGCGATGTCGGGGCGGATGCCTACGCCGACAATCACAAATTCCACGGCCAACTCCCGGTCGCCGGAGAGTTTGGCAGTGGTCACGCGGCCCTCGCCCGAGAGGCTCTCCAATGCCGTGCCTTCGAGGATCTCAACGCCATGGGAGCTGTGCAACGCGCGGAAATAGTCACTGGTTTCTTTGGCGGCGACACGTTGCAGGATGCGGTCGGACATTTCCACGAGCGTGACTTTCAGCCCCTTCGCAGCAGCGACAGCGGCGGCTTCGAGGCCGATGTAGCCCCCGCCGACGATCAGCACATGGCGGTCTTTGATGAATTCGGATGCCATGGCGTCCACATCAGCGAGATTGCGGACGGTGTAGACGCCTTCGAGGTGCCCACCGATAGCGGCGGGCAGGCGAATGGGGCTCGCGCCGGTGGTCAGCACGAGGTGGTCATAGCTCAAGGTTTCTTCAGGCAGGGAAACCGTTTGCGCCGCTGTGTCGATGGCTTTGACGGTTGTGCCAAGGCGCAGGGTAATATTTTGATCCGCGTAGTAGCTCTCTGGTCGCAGGTAGAGACGTTCGAGCTCCATTTCGCCCAACAGGTACTTTTTGGAAAGCGGTGGGCGCTGGTACGGTGGGGCGGTTTCGGCTCCGATCAGGGTGATCTCGCCCTCAAATCCTTTGGCGCGCAATTTGGCCACGCAGGCCGCGCCCGCCTGCCCTGCTCCGATCACAACAACGTGCGTCACGTCACTCTCCCTCAAACCCATTGTCTTAGCCGCTGGCGAGCCTATATCGCAGGTTCAGGGAAACGCAATGAGAGTATCACAAATGAGTATTTCTATCGGAGACAAAATCCCCGAAGGCACGTTGATGAAGGTGGGCGCGGAAGGGCCAGAACCAGTGTCGGTTGAGAGCCTGACCAAAGGTCGAAAGGTGGTGCTATTTGGCCTGCCAGGTGCCTTTACCTCGACCTGCAGCAGTGCGCATTTGCCAAGCTTCATGCGCAATGTGGATGCGCTGAAGGACAAAGGCATAGATGAAGTGATCTGCGTGTCCGTGAACGACCCGTTTGTGATGGACGCCTGGGACAAGGCAAACAACGCGGCCGAAGCTGGCGTGACGTTGCTGTCTGATCCAACCGGTGATTTGACCGTCGCCATGGGGCTAGAGTTCAACGCTCCTGCGATCGGTTTTGTGAACCGGTCCAAGCGGTATGCAGCGGTGATCGAAGATGGCGAGTTCAAAATCTTGAACGTCGAAGACGCGCCAGGCACCTGCGAGATCAGCGCGGGCAAAACCTTGCTGGCGGCACTGTAAGCTAAGTAAATCGGGCCTGACGTGCTGTGCGAGCGTGTCAGGCCTTTGATTAGTCCTCACCAAACAACACATCCATTTTGCGGGCCAGTTTGGCGTCTAAGGCCGAGATACCGCCAACGTCATGGGTGGTCAGGGTCACGGTCACGGTTTTGTAGACATTGAACCATTCCGGGTGGTGGTGCCATTTCTCGGCCCAGATGGCGGATTTGGTCATCCAGCCAAACGCCTCTACAAAATTCGCAAACACAAAAGATTTGCGGATAGCGTCGCGATCTTCGCAATAACTCCAGCCGCTTTGCAATAGCGGTTCCATCACCGCGTCGCGAGCAGCTTGGCTGAGTTTTTCAGTCATTCGTGGTCCTCCTCATTGCCGCGTTTGAACGGGCCGTAGCTGGTGAGCACTTCGACCTCCTGACTGACGGCTTCCCGTTCAGCTTCCAGATAGCGGTCGATGGCGTCACGAAATCCCGGATCCTGAATCCAGTGTAACGAATGGGTGGTCACCGGCAGGTAGCCCCGCGCCAGTTTATGCTCGCCCTGCGCACCCGCCTCCACGGAGGCAAGCCCCTGTGCAATTGCCCAGTCCATCGCCTGATAATAGCACAGTTCGAAGTGCAATGCCGGGTGGTGTTCGACACACCCCCAATAACGACCAAAAAGCGCATCGGCGCCGATCATGTTCATCGCACCTGCAACGGGAGTGCCTTCGCGCTCTGCGAAGATCAGCAGCGTGTCATCGCGCATAGTCTGATGGATGATGTCAAAGAATGCGCGTGTCAGATAGGGCGTGCCCCATTTGCGCGCGCCAGTGTCTTGGTAGAACCGCCACATGGCGTCCCAATGATGTGGTTTGATATCCTCGCCTGTCAGACAGGTGATGGTGCCGCCAAACGCTTGCGCCTGTTTGCGTTCTTTGCGGATGTTTTTGCGCTTGCGAGAAGAAAGCGCCTCGAGGAAGGCATCAAATCGGTCGTAGCCGTCATTGAGCCAATGGAACTGCTGTCCGGTGCGGTTAAGCAGGCCCATGTCTTGGCCGTTCTGCGCCTCTTCGTCGGTGCAGAAAGTTATGTGCGCGCCGCTGAGGCCATTGTCTGTGCCCACTTGCACCATCGCCTGTACCAAGGCGGATTGGCCGGTGGCCTCCCAGCCGGGGCGAGTCATCAGGCGGCGGCCGGTGACCGGGGAGAATGGAACAGCGGATTGCAGTTTGGGGTAATAGCGCCCGCCTGCTTGCTCATAGGCATGGGCCCAATTGTGGTCAAAGACGTATTCGCCCTGGCTGTGCTTTTTGATATACATCGGCGCGACGGCGATGACTTCCCCACCGGCCTTGGCCGTCAAGTGACGGGGCAGCCAACCGGTGCCCGAGCCAACGCTGCCACTCTCTTCCAACGCACGGAGGAAACGGTGGGTGACAAAGGGGTTTTCAGCGCGACCAGAGTCACTTGGTGTGGAATCAGCGCAGGCATCCCAGTCCGCCGCTGAAATGGTCTCCAGTGACTGATGCACTGTGATTTCGATGGGGTCACCATCCATGCGCGCGCCTCCTTGTCGGCAGTGTACCTGCTACGATGTAAGGAGCGAGACAAATCACTTTTAGGGCAGTCAATTCTAGCCGACCTCTGGCATGTAGCCCTCAAAAGTAACGTTATCGACGATTTTACGCGCCTTTTGCTCTTGCTTGGCGGAAGTCACGGTCCAGCAGAGGATTTTGGCACCGCGCGCTTTGAGCCGCGCGACTTCTGGCGATTGCAGATCATCGACGCTGTGGCTGATGAAACAGGCTCCGACGTCGTCATAATCCGGGATCTCACGCAGCCGGGTCCGGACAGCTTCCGGCAGGAGCGGCCAGCCGTCAGCGCGGAAGGGGTCTGTGGTCAAACCACGTGGTACATTGGGAGCGAGCTCGCGCAGCGCGGCCACGCTGTATGGATTGAATGACATGAAGGCCAAGGGGCCGGCATACTCTTGCACCGCTTCGGCTGCGGACGCCTCAAGCGCACCAACATTGGGCCCCATGATCCCGTCTTGATCCTTGAACTCCACCAGTAACGGTGCGCGGCCGGCAATCAGATCGAGCACTTCGGCAAATGTCGGAATGCCCTCATCGCCACCAATCAACGGAATCGCTCCTAACGCCGCCGCTGTGTGCTGACGAATGGCTCCCTTGGCCTCTGCCAAACGCTGCAACTGATAGTCATGGAAAGCCATGGCCACGCCGTCGGCAGACAGTTGCAGGTCTACTTCAATGCAAAAGCCCTGCGATATGGCCGCCTCGATTGCCGCCCGGCTGTTTTCCGGGCGACCTTGAGTGACGTCATGCAGAGCCCGATGCGCGATTGGCGCATCAAAGAACCGTTTATCGAGCATGTCAGGCGATCTGGAAGATGCCTTCGATCTCCACGGCCACGCCAAACGGCAAGGAGCCAGCAGAGACTGCAGAACGGGCATGGCGGCCTTTGTCGCCCAGCGCCTCAACCATAAAATCGGACGCGCCGTTGATGACCTTTGGTTGGTCGGTGAAGTCAGGCGTGGAGTTCACAAAGCCCACCAGCTTGACCACCTGAACCAGACGGTCGATGTCGCCGCCACAGGCCGCTTTAAGTGCAGCTAAGAGACCCACGGCGCAGGTACGAGCGGCCGCCACACCTTCTTCAGTTGTGAGGTCCGCACCCACTTTACCGGTGGTGAACCCTGCTTCGGTCATCGAGATTTGACCGGAGACATAGACCATGTCGCCCACAACCACGTAAGTCACGTAGTTGGCTGCAGGGGCGGCCACATCCGGCAGTGTGATTCCAAGTTCTTTCAGGCGTGCTTCGATCGCGCTCATCACGTGCTCTCCATATGCGATGTTTGCGCCGACGCTAGACCGCGCGAAAAAAAATGAAAAGCGTGAAATTCAGATCAACTTTCACGGAATGCTTTCACAAAATAATCAGTGAGCGGTTTGGTCAAATAGGCCCATGGTGTGCGATCTTGCGTGCGAAAATAGGCATCGACCGGCATGCCTGGGACTAGAGACACTTCCGCAGGCAGCTTTTCGACTTCCCCCTCCAACAAGGCAATTTCTGCTTTGTAGAATGAACTACCGGTCTGATCGTCCTGAAAGGCATCGGCGGAAACATGAACAACGCTGCCTTCCAGATCAGGAGTCGTCCTCTGATCAAACGCGGAGAACTTGAGCATCACGGTTTGCCCCGGAAACACCTGATCGACGTGAATCGTTGGGACCTGCACCGCCGCCACCAATGGACGATCTTGCGGTACAATATACATCAACGGCTCTGCCGGCTGAATGACGGACTGCGCCGCAAAAACCTGAAGGCCATACACCAATCCCGCCACCGGCGCGCGAACTTCGAGGCTATCGATTTTGCCAATCAAATGGCGGCGGCGTTCTGAAAGCTCGAGTTCGCGATAGCGCAAATCGCGCAACGTAGTGATCGCCTCTTCCCGGCGTGCGCTAGCCAGTTTAAGTGCCTCAATTTCAATCTCCGTCATGCGCCCTTCTGCTTGCGCGCGATTGGCCTGCAACTCGCCAACGCGACCAGCGAGAGACGCTTCTTCACGACGCAAAGCAAGCACGCGCGTCGCCTGGGCAAGTCCCTTGTCGAGCAATGACTGCTGATCCGCCAGCTCTGCCTGAATCAGTTCCAGCTGCTGAGTCAAAGCCATGTTCTGGGCGTCAACACCGACAATTTGGCTTTGAATTTGCGCGCGCCTCTTGGCCAGTTGGTCCAGGTTCTTTTCGAGCGTATCGCGACGTGCATCAAACAATCGGCTTTGACCTTGCAGGAGGCTGTTCACCTTCTCCGCCGAGGCCGCGATATCCAGCAACATGGGGTCAAATGAGATGGTTCCGACATCGTCACGTTCCGCTTCAAGGCGGCCACGACGGGCCATAAGCTCCCAGAGCTGTCCCTCTGCAACAGTGAGCTCCAAGGTCAACTCCGCAGCATCCAGCTGCAAAAGAGTTTGACCGGGGCGCACTTGGTCGCCTTCCTCTACGTTGATTTCGGTGACAACCCCGCCATCTATGTGCTGAACGATCTGACGATTTCGGTCCACTTCTACGCGGCCCGATGTGACAATGGCTCCGGCGATTTCAGTGCCGACAGCCCACGCCCCGAACCCCAAAACCAGGGCGGCTAATGACAGGCCGCCAATCAACAGCGGTTTACGCGCACTCCAGTTCGATTTCGCGGTCATTGTACGCCTCCCGGCCCTTGAGAATTGCGGACTTGTTCATGATTACGCAGCACTTCTTTGAGCACCTCGTCCTTGGGGCCAAAGGCACGTTTTTGACCGTGTTCGACCATCAACAATTTGTCGCATTCCTGAATCGCCGCAGGGCGATGCGCCATGATAAGCACACTTTTTCCCGCCTTTTTCATAGCCCTAATAGCCGTGTTGAGTGCCAAGGAACCCTCGTTGTCCAGATTAGAATTGGGCTCATCGAGCACCAAAATAACCGGATCTTCATAGACAGCGCGCGCCAGCCCAATGCGCTGTAACTGTCCGCCAGACAGCCGCCCCCCATGCACGGAAACCTGCGTTTCATACCCGTCGGGCAACTTGAGGATCATATCATGCGCATCTGCTTTCTTGGCGGCGGCGATGATCTTTTCGGCCGGCGCATCCTTTTGCAGACGCGCGATGTTTTCCGCAATAGTGCCATCAAACAATTCGACCCGCTGTGGCAGGTAGCCAATGTAGCGGCCAAGTGCGACAGGATCATATTGTTCCAACGACGCCCCATCGAGACGGATCTTACCACCTGCCGGGCGCCAAACACCTGTTATGGCCTTGGCTAAGGTAGACTTTCCTGCACCAGATGAACCAATCACCCCAATCGCTTCTCCCGGCACCACATCAAAGGACATCATCCGCAAAGTGGCTTGCGCTTCGCCAGGCGGGACGATGGTAACCTGCTGTAATTGCAGTTTTGCCTCTGGCACCGGAAGTTCCGTGCGTGGCTGCACCGGTGGCACCGTGCCCAAGAGCTCTGCCAGGTTTTGCCAACCTTTGCGGGCACGTTGCACGACCGCCCATTGGTTTACAGCCAGCTCAACCGGCGCCAATGCGCGACCCAAAAGAATCGACCCAGCAATCATGGCTCCCGGCGTCAGTTCTCCCTTGAGAACCAAAAAAGCCCCAAGACCCAACATTGCTGACTGTAAGAACAGCCGGAAAGTCTTGATCCCAGTAGTGAACCCCCCGCCGACGTCAGCGGTGGCCATGGTTTCCTCAAGCGACGTCCGACGCACAGATTTCCAACGATCAAAAGCCGCCTCGCGCATGCCTAGGGCAGATACAAGCTCTGCCTCAGTTTGCATCTGCGCAGACATGCGATTGGCATTATGAGTGATTGCGAGCATGCGCTCAGAGTGGCGCCGCGTTGCCAATTGGTTCAGAACCGCCGCCAAAATTAAGGCGGCGCCCCCAACAATTGCCAACATACCCAACCACGGATGGAACAGGGCGATGCCCAAAATGAACACAGGCGCCCAGGGCATATCAAAAACCGCCGTCAATACCGGCGAGGTCAACAGACGCTGCACTGCCTCCAAGTCCTGTAGCGCGGTTTCCGAGGTTGACGATTGCCCCAAAGCTGACCGACGCAACGACGCATCAAAGACCCGATGATCAAGTGCATCCTGAAAACGTGCTCCGACCCGAGCCATTAAGCGGCCTCGTGCGAAGTCAATCAGCCCCATGAGAGCGAAAAGAAAAACGACCAAAAGCGATAACGCAAAGAGTGTTTCCTGCGATCCGCTGCCAAGAACGCGATCATAGACCTGCAACATATAGAGTGGACCGGTCAGCATCAGCAGGTTCACAAAAAAGCTAAAAATCGCCACGGTCCAATACAGACTACGGCTTTGAGCGCGTACGGTGCGAAGCTCTTGCAGCCCACGTTCTTCGGTTGATAAACTCATAAATCAGTCCCTGTAGCCCAGGTTAACGATGCCCCAAAAGCACCCCTCGGCGATGCACCTGATCATACGCCAGGCTTTATGTACCCAAACTGCCACAACGTTGGACGAACATCACTATGACATTGGGGTAAGTATTCGATTAATCTAAATAGTAGAGTGTCGTCGCGAAACATTAGAAACGTGTGGTTGCCCTTGGAACTGGTTCTTAACAAAATGCTGCGGTTCATTGTACTGACCCTTTGCGTCAGTACAACTCTCTCTGCCTGCGCTAATACAAATACTACCGCGGGAGGGATCAACGATCCGAACGAAGCGGCAAACAGGCGCGTTCACGAATTCAACAAACGCGTAGACAAAGCGTTGCTGTCACCTGCATCCAATGGCTACGGCACCATTATCCCCTCCCCGGTGCGATCTGGCGTGTCAAATTTTGCAGATAACCTTTCGTTGCCAAACGATGTGATCAACAACACGCTCCAAGGCAAGATACCTGAGGCAGGGTCGTCGCTGTTGCGGTTTGCCCTCAATACGGTTTTTGGCATCGGCGGCTTCTTTGACCCTGCGACTGCGGCGGGTATGGCTCGCCATGACACTGATTTCGGAGAAACGTTACACGTCTGGGGCGCCGGTGAAGGCGCCTATACTGAAATGCCGTTCTTTGGCCCCTCGACCACGCGGGACGCTTATGGGTTTGCAGTGGATGTCGTGCTCGATCCGTTTTTCGTGGTGACCCGTGAGCCTGCTCGCTACATCGGTGGCGTCGCTTACGTCGTGAACAAGATGGGTGAACGTTACGAATACGATGCGACCGTAGATTCCATCCTTTACGACAGCGCAGATAGTTACGCTCAGGCCCGCATACTCTATTTACAAAACCGGCGCTTCCGACTTGGAATGCAAGGGGAGGAGACCTATGTCGATCCGGAATTCGACCCCTATGAGGATCCCTATGCCGATTTCTAAGTTGTCGCGACGCAATTTCGTCGCCCTGTTCGCCGCGGCCGGTGCGGCCGCCACTTTGCCCTCTAGCGCTTTTGCGCTGAACGATGCTCAGGCCAAAGCGCTGATCGATAAAGCGGTTGCCGACATCAACAAGGTTATCTCTTCAGGCAAATCTCTGAGCCGCATGACTAAAGATTTTGAGAAGATTTTTGTCAAATACGGTGATGTGAGCATCATTGCCCGCTCTGCCCTTGGCCCCGATGCACGTAGCCTGAGCAAGAGCCAGCTGAACAGCTATACCAAGGCGTTTCAGGGCTACATCTCCCGTAAATACGGAAAGCGCTTCAACGAATTTGTAGGCGGTAAGGTCGAAGTGACCGGGTCACGCAAAGTGAAGAGCTTTTATGAGGTAAACGCCAAAGTGACTTTGCGTGGTCAGGCACCGTTTCAAGTTGCATTCTTGGTGTCGGACAAATCTGGCAAAGACAAATTCTTTGATTTGATTATCGAAGGTATCAGCCTACGCCTGTCTGAGAAGGCCGAAATTGGTGCGATGCTGGATCGCCGCAAAGGCGACATCAACGGCCTGATTCAGGATCTCAAAAGCGCGGGATAACCCCTCGACTTCCGCAAAGCGATGGCCGGATCAGTTCCGGCCACCAAATATGTCGCGAAGAATACCGTTTACGACATCATCAAGCCCCTGACCTTTTCGTTGACGGTTTCCGCTAGGAACCACGGGTTTCTTTTGGGGCAGAGGTGTAAAGGCAGGTAGAGGTGTCGGCGACATCCCTTCATGCACGCGCACCATAGCTTCGCGCCAAATCTCTGCAGGCAGACCACCGCCAGTTACTCCGGTGAGAGGTGTGTTGTCGTCATACCCCATCCAGACACCCGCGACATATTCGTTGGTGAAGCCTATGAACCAAGCATCTCTCGCGGCTTGTGTGGTGCCCGTTTTCCCAGCCACCTGCCAGCCACCCATCTTGGCGCGCCCGCCAGTGCCTTCGCTCACGACTTTTTCCATCATCCAGACCAATTCGCGAGCTGCTGCGTCGGAAATCACTCTCTCTCCGATCCCTCCACCGGTGCCCATAAGCGCTTCATCTTCGCCTAGGAGACGTAGCTCAACCAGACCATAAGGTGTCACTGAGGATCCGCCGTTCAGTATGCCCGCATAGGCGCCGGTCATTTCTAGAAGACTGCTTTCAGAGGCCCCCAATGCAAGGGCGGGGCCGGCTGCTAGATCACTTTCAATACCAAACATGCTGGCGACTGTGCGCACATTTTCGCGGCCAGCTTTCTCAGACACTTTCACCGCCGGGATATTAAGAGAGTTCATCAAAGCGAAAGTGAGTGAAACGTCGCCGTAGTGTTTGCCAGTATAGTTCTTCGGACACCACTGACCGGACCCGGCGATGTTGAGGCAGTACGGCTCATCCAGCACCTTATCATCATAGTGCCCCCCGCGTTCCAGCGCGGTGGCATAGACAAATGGCTTAAACGCACTACCAGTTTGACGTTTGGCCTGTGTCGCACGATTAAAGGCGCCGGTGACTTTGGTTTGACGCCCCCCCACCATGGCACGCACGGCACCGTCCGCAGACATCACAACAATCGCCGCCTGCGCCTTTGAGCCCTCGCGGACCTTGTTGTCAAAAACCCATTTCAGGCCCTCTTCTGCGGCCGTCTGGATGCGGGGATCCATCGTGGTTTTCAGGATCACATCCTCGGTGGTATTGCGGGTAAAGAATTCTGGACCAGAGGACATAACCCAGTCAGCAAAATAGCCGCCAGCATTGGCCTTTGCGGCAGCGGACAAGGTTGCCGGGTTCGTTTGGTAAAACTTGGTTTCTTTGGTGGACAGGTAGCCCTGCTCGTTCATCAAACGCAGAATTGTGGCGGCACGATCCTGTGAACGTTTCAAATTGGCAGTGGGGGCCAAAGAAGATGGAGCGGTTAATAGACCGGCGATCATGGCGCCCTCAGCTGGGGTCAGGTTTGCAGCAGGCTTGCCAAAGTAGCGTTGCGATGCCGCCTCTGCGCCATAGGCGCCACCGCCCATATAGGCACGATTGAGGTAGACCGAGAGGATTTCATCCTTGGTGTATTTGACCTCCATCGCCATGGCGTAGACGGCCTCTTTCACCTTCCGCCCCAAAGAGCCCCGACGGCAATCACGCACGTAGTCAGCTTCGCTTTCCCAAGCGCTGGCGTCATATTCCACACCAAGACACAAAAGCTTGGCGGTCTGCTGCGTCAAAGTGGAGCCTCCGTGACCGGACAATGGCCCCCGACCTTCGCTCAGGTTGATGCGCACAGCGCTGGCGACGCCGCGGGGGCTGACGCCAAAGTGGCGGTAGAACCTTTTGTCTTCGGTGGCGATGACTGCGTTCTTGAGGTGTTTGGACACGGTGTCCGCCGTCACCACGCCGCCAAACTGATCCCCGCGCCAGGCAAAAACCTTGTCGTCACGATCCAACAACGTGACCGACCCTCGCGCGCGACCATCCAGCAAATCGTCCACCTCAGGCAAGGTGGCGTAGACGTAGGTCACAGCTAACCCGACCATGATGCCAATCACCACGGACGTGCGCCAGACAACAGTCCAGATCAGGCGCAAGATCCAGCGGATGATGTTGCCAAAGAAGGCGACAATGGGGTTGCGCGACTGCTTACGCGGACGCTTCGGAGCCGCCTTGCGACGGGTCGAACGTTTGGGTGCGGGCTTAGCTTTGGATTTGGTCGGCTTGCGCGCGGTTTTGGCGGCCTTGCGCGAGTAGCGCTTGTCCGCCACCAAAGGTGGTTTCCGACGTCTTGAATCACTCATGATCTGCCCACTGCCCGGGATTTTCTTTTCAGTCATTTTAACCTGTGTGCCCACCGATGTAGACCCACCGATGTGGCCAAATCCGTTCTTTTGACGCCTATTTTTCGAGCAAATTAACCTTTCTGCACGTTATTTCACCTCTCGAACTAATTTTTTGCCCAAAAACCAGTCTCGAATCTTCGTTTTTCACGCCCTGCCGCGTTTTTCTGCAGATGCAAATTCGCGGGGCACCCCCCGCACCGCCAAAAGGGGAACAAGGTGAAACTGATTATCGCAACGATCAAACCGTTCAAGCTGGAGGAGGTCCGCGAGGCGCTGACCGACATCGGCGTGCGCGGC
>Ga0189290_100170_pt1 | contig 40960 bp, 31 predicted proteins | sample UW140minimetaG_FD_130318 | JGI IMG/M metagenome (GOLD analysis project Ga0189290, IMG submission 130318) | Marine microbial communities from the Costa Rica Dome - UW140 mini metaG | ecosystem: Environmental > Aquatic > Marine > Oceanic > Photic zone | place: Costa Rica: the Eastern Pacific...
ACATACTTTACATCTACTTTGTTTGTTAAGTTGTCTTCTTAAAGCTTTTTGTTCATTGAAGTTTTGAGTGTGTTTAGAAATATCGATAGTCATTCCATTAAATGTTTCTATGGGAGTATTACCGCCAAGACTCATTTGTGGTCTTATCTCGTTATAAACAGACACAGATTCTTGAAGTTTTTTTTGAAGATGTTTTTTATTAGTAATATTTTTTGGAAAGAGGAATTGATGCTTAATCACTTTGTTAAGAGCTTCAACCATAGAATTAGAATAAACTACATCTTTTTGAGCTATTATATGTTCTATTGGAATATCTGGAGAATTGATAAAATTAGAAACAGTAATATTTACATTTTCACTACCACCATCAGTTAAGAAAACCAATTTATCTGGTTTGTGTTTTTGGTAAGCATTCTTAATTAGTTCTTTAATAGCTTTTGAGGAAGAACTAGAACAAATTTTGTAACCAATAATATATTTAGAAAAATGATCCATTAAAAAATGGATGTAGTGTTTTACGCTATCATTAGTTTTAAAAATGGTAACATCGGCACACCAGAGCTTATTGGGCTTGTTTGTTTTTACAGGATTATAATTATCGCCTTTTCGTCTTCGAAGGGTGTTTTTAAAACCTAGTAATTGGCAATATTTATAAAAAGTAGTTAAGGCACATTGTAGATTACCATCACGTATGGCTTTAAGATAAATAGAAGATTTTGACCAAAATTTATAATGGTCATTAACCATATAGTGATTTATCCTTTCGATTTCAGTAGGTAGCAGTTGATTAGAAAACCGTTTAACACACCATTTAAAATAGGAAACATTACATTTATGAATAACAATGGATTTATAATTTTCATAAGTGCTTCGTGAGATGTTAAATATTTTTAATGACTTATTGATGGAGATAGAATCTTTAACAGACTCAATAGTATTAACAATTAGTTCTTTTTGATTTTTAATAACCGCCTTTACACCTTTAATTTTAGAAATTACATTATGAAAAGTATCAGCAAGTTTAAAATAGGTTTCATTGATTTTTTTAATTTTTGAGGATTGATTAATGCGTTTTATAAGCTCAATTTCTTGTTTTATAATGTTATTGATTTCACAAAAGGCATATTTATCATCAGCCTCATGTTTCCATCGCGAAATATTTGAGCGGGGGATTTTTGTAATCTCTTTAGCACTTAAAACATCATGAAGTACACCATGTCTAGCTAAATGTTTAACGGATGTATCCCAGCTTATACGTGAAGAAAAAGTATTCATATTTTTAACTGGTAAAAATAGAATTATCTTTTTAGGTTAATAGAAAATATTATATTTAGATTATGACTAAAAAATATTTGATAAAAAATGCAAACTTATAATTGCAAAACGTACCAAACAAAATGGAAAACAAGCAGCGTTTCTAGAGACTTCCGAGTTGTAAAAATGGTAGCCTAAATTCTTACTGTTTTTTGTTAGCAGAAAATTAGCATTTAATTTTTTTGAATGCGTATTTAAAAATAATATATTTAGATTATTAGGATGAAAATGGTAATATAGAGGAAAATAATTAATCAAAAACAAACTCTATAAAGTTTATAGTTAAGGAAAAAAACAATTTTATGAAAAGTATTCTTTTATTATTAACAGTAATATCTTTGCTTATATTAGGTTGCAGAACTTCGCGTAATACAAAGACAATGATTGTTGCTTCAAAGCAGGGAAACTGTCAGGGAGTAGTTGAACAGGCATGTTATTTAGTTAAAAATAAAGAAAATCAATCATGGGAGTTTTTCTATGATGAAATTAAAGGGTTTAGTTATGAAGAAGGTTATGAGTATAAAATTAAAGTTGAAATAAAAAAGGTTAAAAATCCACCTCAAGATGCTTCCAATATGCAATATAAATTGTTAAAAATAATTAGTAAAGAAGCTAATTCAAAAAAAGGAATGTCTTTATATAATACTTGGATACTTTCTAGATTTAGTTATGAGTCTAATTTAAATAACTCTATCAATAAAAAATCATATATAACACTAACTCAAGGTAGTGATCGGTTTAATGGAAATGGCGGTTGTAATAGACTATTTGGAAATATTATTGTGAACAAGGATAAAATAACATTTAAAAAAATAGCAGCAACTAAGATGTCCTGTGATAATTTAAATCAGGAAATGAAATTTATAAATGCTTTAGAAAAAGTGACAGATTATAAAATTGTTGGCTGTGAACTATTTCTTTATGAAAGAAACCAAAAAATATTAGTTCTAGAAAGTTGCAGGTAATAGCACAAATTAGTTGACGGGCTAACAAATTAACATAAACCACTATAAAACAACAAGTTAAACTCAACTAAAGAGTCATAACACAAAGAATGGTATCCAAAAAACTTCTTTTCTAAAATATTAGAATAAAATTAATAGCTTTAGGGCTAATTAAAGAAACTCTCGTTGTTACGGGAGATAAATATGATAGAAATAGAACGTAAATTTCTGGTAAGCTCCATAGCTTTTAAAGACGAGGCTTTTAAAAGCACACGAATTATACAAGGATTTTTAAGTACAGATAAAGAACGAACGGTACGTGTACGACTAAAAGGAGAGGTTGGTTTTTTAACCATAAAAGGTAAATCTACCAGCGATGGTTTATCGCGTTTTGAATGGGAAAGAGAACTCCCTAAAGAAGAAGCAGAATCTCTTTTAAAACTTTGTTTAAAAGGTATTATCGATAAAATACGATACGAAATAAAAGTCGGTAACCATACTTTTGAAGTCGATGAGTTTTTTGGAGATAACCAAGGCTTAATAATTGCAGAAGTAGAACTAAACACAGAGACCGAAACATTTACTAAACCCAGTTGGTTAGGAGAAGAAGTTACTGGAGAAGTTAAATATTACAATTCGCAATTAAGTAAAAACCCTTTTAAGTTATGGGACTAAATAAAAACCTTTTTATAATAGCATTAAGCCTATTGTGCTGTACTGCATGTAAAACAAAAACAAAAGAAAAAAACTATTATTAATGATGCTGAAGAAGTAATCACAGAACATTTTGGAAGAGCTAAAAACAAAGGCTTTAAAACCTTTAGTTATTATGATGACACTACACTGTAGTGATGCAACAGTATTTTATGGCCTTTTTAAAACGTGGTAAAAACCATTCGCAAAGCAAAAGGTTGCTGCGAAACTACAAGAGCAATACCAAGGCCATTTAGGAAAAATGTACGCGCTTGGTTATGCCGATATTTCTGAACCTATGGGAGGAGAAGAAAATATTAAAGGCATTACTATTTACAATGTACCTACCTTAAAAATGGCAGATAGTTTGGCTAATGCCGGCCCATCTGTAAAAGCCGGTCGTTTAGAAATAGAAATACACCCTTGGTGGTTGGAAAAGGATTTCCTCTACGGTAATTACTCTATCTCTTTACCCATATCCTCGTAGTTATAGTCTGGATATAAAAAATGATTGTATGGAAAACGTGTTATATGTATTTCACGCACCTCATCGTATACACGTTTTTTAAAGTCTTCTAAATTTTGTTTATTAATTGCAGAAATAAACAGTGCGTTATTTCCTATTTTATTCATCCAAGTCTTACGCCACTCATCTAAACTATAATGCTTTTCGGTACGTTCTGCAATTAAATCGGTTTCATCAAACGGTACCGCTTCATAAGCATCAATTTTATTAAACACCATTATGGTTGGCTTATCGGCACTTTTTATTTCACCTAGAATTTTATTTACAGAAGCAATATGATCTTCAAAATTAGGATGTGAAATATCTACAACATGCAATAACAAATCGGCTTCTCGAACCTCATCTAAAGTACTTTTAAACGAATCGACTAATTGTGTTGGTAGCTTACGAATAAATCCTACTGTATCCGATAATAAAAATGGTAGATTTTGAATCACTACTTTTCTAACCGTTGTATCTAGTGTTGCAAACAGCTTATTTTCTGCAAATACTTCACTTTTACTAACCGTATTCATTAAAGTAGATTTCCCCACATTAGTATACCCAACTAGTGCTACACGTACCATTTTACCACGATTACCACGTTGCACAGACATTTGCTTATCTATCGTTTTAATTTTTGCTTTAAGTAGAGCGATACGGTCGCGTACAATACGCCTATCTGTTTCTATTTCTGTTTCTCCAGGACCACGCATACCAATTCCCCCTTTTTGCCTTTCAAGGTGTGTCCACATCCCTCGTAATCTTGGTAATAAATACTGGCATTGCGCTAATTCTACCTGCGTTCTTGCATAACTGGTTTGTGCACGCTGAGCAAAAATGTCTAATATTAAGTTAGTTCTATCTAGTACTTTACAGTTTAATATTTTACTTATGTTTCGTTCTTGAGAGGCTGATAATTCATCATCAAAAATAGCGGTACCAACATGATTATCTTCAATAAATTGGCGTACATCTTCCATTCTACCTGTTCCTATATAGGTTTTAGGATTGGGCATTTCCATTTTTTGAGTAAATCGTTTTAAAACTTCTCCTCCTGCTGTATACGTTAAAAACTCAAGCTCATCTAAATATTCTTTAGACTTTACTTCATCTTGCTCCTTCGTAATCACTCCAATTAATACTGTTTTTTCTAAAGCTATATCCTTTTTTTCTAACATAAATAAAATTAAAGCACAAAGTTACATAATTGAAAGCAGATAAAATTTGCTATTTTTAGGCTTTCAAACGTAATTCATGCTAAATTTCTTTAAATCGAAGGCTAAAAAGCACACCATTGCTTTTTATAATATTGAAAACCTATTTGATATTTATGATGATGAACTAACTCGTGATGATGATTTTTTACCCACCGCAAAAAAGAGATGGACGGTAAAACGCTATAAAAATAAACTAAAAAAAATAGGGTACGCCATATCTAATATTGGCAAAAAAGAAACAGGAAAGCATCCTGCCATTGTTGGTTTAGCCGAAATAGAAAATGAAGATGTTTTAAAAGATTTAGTACAGTCTAAACATTTAGACGATTTTAATTATAAGTTTATACATTACGATTCTAGTGATGAACGTGGTATTGATGTCGCTTTAATGTACGATGAATCTGTATTTAAAGTGGCTTATTCCGAAACTTTCTCTATTCACTTAATTGAAGATGATGGTACAATAGATTATACAAGAGATATTTTATTAGTTAGCGGTTTGTTTGAAGGACTAGAACTCCATGTTATAGTTAACCACTGGCCATCTAGGCGAAGTGGTGATGACGAAACCGAACCAAAACGTCTGGCTGCTTCGCAAAAGGTTAGCGAAGTTATCTCGGATATTACTGACAAAAACAGTAAGGCAAAAATAATTGTAATGGGCGATTTTAATGACGACCCTGCAAGTAAAAGCATTAAAGCACTAGTAAAAAATAATGGTTTATTTAACCCAATGGACACGCTTTTATCTCAAGATAGAGGGACTACAACCTACCGAAAACAATGGAATTTATTCGACCAGATTTTAATAACTCATAATTTTTTTGAGCGCAAATCGAATACATTACGTTTTAAAAAGGCCAATATTTTCGATGAGGATTTTTTAAAGCTTTATGACGGAAAACACAAAGGCACTCCTTATAGAACATATGTTGGTAAACGTTATAAAGGCGGCTACAGTGACCATTTCCCTGTATACATGACTATTTACAAGAAATAAAAACCTATTTAATTGGTAGTCAATTACTTTATTTAAAAAATATTAATGTATCTTTAGTATTCAAATACGTCCCTAAGTTTCTTGTATTAATAGCATAAAACAAGTACTTAAATATCATGAATACACCTTCGCATAGAAAGCTTAGGGGTTACGCTTTTGATCCCTCTTTATCAATACGATTAGACACTCACAATATTAACGAGATAATCTACCAAGTTCCTTGGGAAGACATCGATTATACAGATGGTACTTTAAGAGGAGAATACATAGAGATTATTGATTACGATCCTACTGTAGAAGAGTTTTACGAAACTGTAAATTTTAAAAACGAATCTTTTTTAGCTCAAAATGGGTTATCTCCAAGCGAGAGTAACCCTAAGTTTCATCAGCAAATGGTATATGCTGTTGCTATGACTACTATTAAAAATTTTGAACGTGCTTTAGGAAGAAAAGTTCTTTGGTCTACCAGAAAATTAGAATACAATCCTAAACAAGGTAAAGATAAATATGAAGAGTATATAGATAGAATACGTATCTACCCACATGCCATTAGAGAAGCAAATGCTTATTATAGTCCACAAAAAAAGGCGTTATTATTTGGCTATTTCCACTCTAACCCAATAGACCAGGCAGATCAAATGCCTGGAACTTTAGTATATACTTGTTTAAGTCATGATATTATAGCACATGAAACTACACATGCTATTCTAGATGGATTACAACGCCACTACAATCACCCAACTAATCCAGATGTATTAGCCTTTCATGAAGGCTTTGCAGATATCGTTGCATTATTTCAACATTTCTCTTTTCCAGATGTGTTAAAACATCAAATAGCAAAAACAAAAGGAGATTTATCTAGACAAAACTTATTAGGTGAATTAGCACAACAATTTGGTGTTGCTATTGGGCATTATGGTAATTTAAGAGATGCTATTGGAGGTATTAATGACAATGGAGAATGGGAACCTAAAATACCAAACCCAAACGAGTATAACGAAATTATGCAACCTCATGAAAGAGGAAGTATATTAGTTTCTGCGGTTTTTGAAGCCTTTTTATCTATATACCAAAGACGTATTGCAGATTTAAACAGAATAGCATCTAACGGAACTGGCATATTACCAGAAGGTGAATTACATCCCGATTTAGTTAATAGATTAGCTACAGAAGCCTCTAAAACAGCACAACACATTCTACATATGTGTATAAGAGCTATAGATTACTGCCCTCCAACCGATATTACTTTTGGTGAGTATTTAAGAGCTATAATTACAGCAGATAACGATTTAGTTAGCTCAGATCCCTACGCTTATAGATTAGCTTTTATAGAAGCCTTTAAAAAACGAGGTATATACCCGGTTGGTATAAACTCATTAAGTATTGAAAGTTTAAGGCATCCAAAAATTACTATTTCGGAAGAACCAGATTCCCTTATTAAAATTATAGCCTCTTTTTTACGTAGCTATGCTAACAGAATAGCTTATCATAATGACAGAGAGCATATTTATGAAATAACAAAAGCCATAATATCTGGAATACCATTAAGAGAAGACACTAAAAGTGAATATGGAAGAAAAGTAAAACGACAAAAAGACGATTTTAAAATACGATCTGTTTCAGAATCTAAAGCACCATATACTTATGATGAAAAGGTAGAGGCCTACTCTGAGCATTTAGAGTACTTAAGAAACATTATGGATATGGAATACTATGAGCAAGTGATAGGCCTACATAAAAGAGTAAGTGTTAAGTTTAATAAATTCTCTGAATTTGTTGAATTAACAGGTCTAGTTTTTGGAGATAGTGGTAAACGATACGGTATAAGAGACTCCTCTACAGATTATGGAAGAAATATGGCTGCTTTTTCTATTCAAAATCTTCGTTTAGTTACTAGAGTTGGACCAAATGGAAACAAGGTAAACCAAGTTATTTTCTCTATTATCCAAAAAGCTACCGTAGTGATGAAAGATAATAAAGTTGTAAAACCATATACTGGCAACTATTATAGAAAACCTAATTTAAAGAACGGAGAAAAGCTATTTCCATACAAAGGTAGTTGTACTCTTATTATGGATTTAGATACCAGAGAGCTAAAATATTCTATAAACAAACCTATATTATTAAAAATATCTAACGGCATAAAACTTAATACATCTGCAATTGAGAAACAGTGGTTGTTTCAAAATGAAGTAACGGTAAATGCCATGAGTGAATTTCAAAAGTACTTTAGCGCAAAAATAAATGATAACGCTTTCGAGCCTTTTGCTTTACTACACCAATACTAAGAAATTATGATTGACAATAAAACCATTACAGATATAGATGTTAGAATGTATGGCACAGGAACAGGAGATTGCTTTGTTCTAAAGTTTTTTTCTAACACCTCAGTTATTTATACTATGATGATAGATGGCGGTACTTGGAAAGGTACCAAAAAACATCTAACAAAGTATGTAGAAGATTTAAAAACGTATGTAGATGGCCATATAGATTTATTGGTAATTACACACGAACATAAAGACCACGTATATCTTTTCAATGCCTGTTCAGAAATATTTATAAACGATTTTACATTCGATGAAATATGGATGGCATGGAGCGAAGACGACCAAGACGATATAGTAAAAGAATGGAAAGATAAATTTGGACAAAAGAAAAAAGCCCTTGCAATAGCTTCAGACGAGATCACTCTTAAACTAAAAGACACAACATTAACCAACCAGTTAAAAAGAGGGTTTAAAGGAGAACAAATTGTTAACCGTTTTAATAACTTTTCAGAATCTTTAAACGATTTTAAAGAACTCCATTTTTCAGTAGACAAGACAAAGAAATACAAAGGTGGCCTAAAAGGCATGGAAATAATAAAAAATAAAATCGCTAAAGATAATATTAGGTATTGTAAGCCAGGAGAAATAGAATCTATTACCAAACTACCTGGTGTTAAATTTCATATACTTGGCCCTCCAGAATCTATTAAAGCTGTAAAAAAAGAACATGGTAAAAAAGGAACAAACGATACTTACGACCACAACAAAGTATTGAAACGCAGCGATTCGTTCTCGGCAGTAATAACAGATAAGTCTACCAGTATAGGCCAATCTCCCTTTGACTCTAAATACAAAACCAATTGTACCAAAATTAGGGACTATTATAAAAATGAAGATACCTTTTGGAGAACTGTAGATTTAGATTGGTTAGTTAGTGGTGCCGGTAATTTAGCCTTAAGAATTAATACAGGCATTAATAACTTAAGCTTAGCAATGGCCATTGAATTAGAAGACTCTAAAAAAGTATTATTATTTCCTGGAGATGCAGAGTTTGGTAGCTGGGAAAGTTGGCACAACATAAATTGGGATAAAAAACCCGAAAACGGTAAACATTTAACCGAAGATTTATTAAATCGTACAGTTTTCTATAAAGTTGCACATCATTTAAGCCATAATGGTACCGCTAAAGAAAAAGGGTTAAAAATGATGACTTCTCCAGATCTTGTTGCTATGGCTACTTTAGACTTTGATGCTATTAGTAGCAATTGGAAATCGACAATGCCTAATAGAGGTATCCTCAAAGATTTAATAAATAAAACCAAAGGCCGTTTAATTATAATGAACGAAAAAGATTTATTTTACGATTTTGATGAAAAAATTCCTTTAAGTCAAAAAATAAAAGACGAACGTTTAAGGTTAAATGAAAAACAACAACAAGCATTTAATAATGCTTATACACCTGAAAAACTATATAAACAATATAGAATAACTGTATAAAACTAAAACACTATTATAATGGCTTCTTCAACCAAAAAACCAATTATAAATTGCCATACTCATATTTTTAAAGGAGAGCATGTTCCTCCTTATTTAGCAAAAACATTTGTGCCTTGGCCATTTTACAGACTACTAAGTGTCCCTTTTATTTTATGGATATTTAAGCACTTTGTAACCAAGAAAAATAAAAAATATCAAGACCCTTATTTAGAGAAGCAAAGAAATAAGGTTAAAACCCAAATAAAAGTACAGAGAAACATATTGCTTAAAACCATAATTATGGTTTTAAAAACCGCTATTACTATACAAGCTATTTTTATTGTATGTAATTGGTTAAAGCTTAACACAGAAAATAACTTTATTTTTAAAATACAAAACTGGTTAACAGAACATAGTTTATTAGTGCCTTTAGACAATTTGCCCCTTAATGTTCTAATGGTTGCTTTGGTTATTTTATTTGTTAAATCTGGTCGAAATTTATTATGGTTTATAGCAAAAAAATCTATTAAACTACTTTCTATTTTACCAGGTAAAATGACTCGAGATTTAATAGATAGATACTTATTACTTGGTCGCTTTACCATATACAAAAAACAATCTACTACATTTTCTAAATTAGTACAACAATACAATGCTGGAAGCAAATTTATAGTCCTTCCTATGGACATGGAATATATGGGAGCAGGAAAGCTAAAAAAAGGGTTTGAATACAAAGACCAAATGCAAGAACTAGCAGATATTAAAAATAAAAGCACAAATAAAGATGCCATTCTTCCTTTTGTTTTTGTAGAGCCAAGACGTATTGTAGAAGATAAAACACAACTACAATATCTTTTTAACGATAATACAGGAGCTGTAACACTACAAGATTGTTTTATAAAAAGATACATAGAAGACGAAAAATTTAGTGGGTTTAAAATATACCCTGCTTTAGGTTATTATGTCTTTGATGAAACATTATTACCTCTATGGAAATATGCTGCAGATAACGAAATTCCTATTATGACACATTGTATTAAAGGAACAATATTTTATAGGGGCAAAAAGAAAAAAGAGTGGGATACACACCCAGTATTTGAAGAATATATTAGTTTAGAAAAAAAAGAGCGTGGTCCTTTATTACTACCTCAACAAAAAAATATGGACTTCTCTTTAAACTTTACTCATCCCTTAAACTATTTAGTACTTTTAAAAGAGGAATTGTTACGAATATGGGTTGGTAAATGCTCTCAAAAAACTAAAGACCTTTTTGGCTACACTAATAGTAATACTAAATTAAAATGGGATTTATCACATTTAAAATTATGTTTGGCTCATTTTGGAGGAGAAGACCAGTGGTATAAATATTTAGAGTCTGATAGATATAATTATACAGCTAAATTAAAAACAAATCCAGAAGTTGGTATTGACTTTATTAATACTAAAAGTAAAGAGGAAACAGAAATAAGTTGGAAAAAACTAGAAGATTGCTGGAAACATGTAGATTGGTATTCCATTATATGTAGTATGATGCTACAACACAAAAATGTATATGCAGACATTAGTTATATTTTATACAATGAAGAGATTTTTCCGCTCTTAAAAGAAACCATAAATCATCCAAGCTTAGGAGACAAAGTATTGTTTGGAACCGACTTTTTTGTAGTACGTAATCATGCTTCAGAAAAAGGGTTAGTATCTAAAACATTAAGTAATTTGTCCAACGAAGAATTCGATAAAATAGCACGAGAAAACCCAAGTAGGTTTGTAAAGTAAGTCAATAAAAAAACGAGAGCTACTCTAACATAGATCTCGTTTTTTTTATAATAATAATTGAGTATACTTATTTCCCCAACATTAATAACTCATTACACACTACCTCGGTTGTGTAACGTTTCATTCCATCTTTATCCTCCCAAGTACGTGTTGTTAACTTACCTTCTACTGCTATTTCTTTTCCTTTAGTAACGTACTTTTCAATAATTTCTGCAACCTTACCAAAAGCCACAATATTATGCCATTGAGTATCAACTACTTTTTCTCCTGTAGTATTTTTATAGCTCTCATTAGTTGCTATAGAAAATTTTGCTAATAGCTTGCCCGATTCTAAATTAATAATTTCTGGATCATTCCCTAAGTTACCAATCAACTGTACTTTGTTTCTTAATGTGTTCATGTGTTTTAAATTTTACGTGTTAAACAGTTAATACTATTGAACCATCATGGATTCAACACTACAAAGATGAAACTCCATGCAAATTTTATTCGGTTAAAACTCACTTAATTTCGTTTGTAAACATTTGTAGTCGTTTGTAATCAATAAAAAATAAAACCTTATTGCTTAACCAAAATCATTTCTGCAGGAATAAGGAACTCAGTTAAATCCATTTCTGTACCATCTGGACAAGTACTATTATATCCATATAATTCATTATTAGTTTGTGTCCAAATTAATTGAGGTTCACTTATAAATTCATTCTCATTATATTTTAATAACAATTTTCTATTTGCATATCGTTGACAACTTCCGTTAGTAGCTGGTTATCTATAGCTTAAAGTAATTTTATTAGAAGAAATTATAGATCCTCCAAAAATATGATTTGCTTCACCTTCATTAATATTACTATTAGCTCCATACGTATCATAAATAACTTCTCCATTTATCTTAAATAGATATTCACAAGCTAACTCATCATAATAAATAGGCCTATTTCACATTTGTTCATGTTCTTTTTTTATGAAAGTAACTTTAAAGTAATAAATACCATCATCAAATAACCATGTTTCTAAATACTTTCCTAATGTATTATGTATATCTTTAAAATATTTAATGTTAGGAATGGTAATGATTTCCCCAGGTAATGGAGCATTTAAAAGTATAATTGTTTCCTGTGTATTTAAAGAATTAAATCCAATAAATGAGAATACTATAAGTGTTAAAATTTTTATTATTCTATAATTTAAGGTGTTGATGTGTAGGTAACTAAAGTCCTCGTAATGTTTCTGCCACTATCTATTGTTCCTTCATAAAGAGCCATACCTGTGCCATATATCTCTGAACTCAAATAATATACCAAATAATTATTAAATATGTATCATACTCAGCATCACTAAAACTACCGGCACATTTTAAATTTGCATATTTAACAACAATCTGTTAATAATCCTCATTCATTCACTCTTTTCCTTGTTCAAAAGAGAGTTTTCCATTTGGAGCAACGAGCATTGCTGTTGTATCTGGATTATTACTATTTACAACCAATCTTGCAAAATTTGATAAATCTTCAGACGAGAAAGTGTTATCTAATCCTGTGTAGTGTGTATGAACTTGTAATTTTGTAGTAAAAGAAATGTAAGGGAAACATATTCCATTTGTTTTTGTATCTAATACCCCAGAAGTTATATTATATGTAGTTAGGCTTGCTAAATTAAATTGATATCCATATTCACGATTCTCACTTAATTTAGTTATTCTTCCTTTAACTTGTGTACTTCGCGTCAAACTATTTAATTTTTGAATATTTGGGTCATTCGCTGTAGGCACAGCAATAACTGGATCATTGTTATTAGTTCCATTATAATTATTGGGGCTGGTTGGGTCAAAACCATTATCTGGATCAGGGTTTGAAGATGTTCCTGTCCCAGTTCCTCCTGAGCCAGAAGTGCTTCCATCTAGAGCACTATCTGTTACTCCTCCAGTTCCATCATCATAATAACCACAAGAAATCCCCGTTAACATCCAGCCAAATGTATATTGTTCAGCATTTTCGTCCCCTACTAATTCTCCCTCGTCTCCATCATCAATAATACCCCAACTCCATTGCTCCGTACAAATGTATACAGTTTTAGAGAGCTCTCCGTCGTTAAAAACATCTATATCAAAATTTATTGGTGTTAGTGTTGTTTCAAAATTTGTAGATGTGGTTTCGTTAAAAGCTAAATACTCTTCTGCTGTAAAATTATATTCTATAATATAAGCATCGTACCCGCCATTATCATTAGCATGCAATAATAAATTTTCAACATGTTCAGTTATTGGGTTATCTCTTATTATAGGGAAACTATATGAATGATTTCCAGTTTCTGTATCCTCTAAACGTTTTACATAATCTGTATTAATAGTAAAACCATAATCTTCATTATATATTTCTCTTGCTGCTAAAAAATTATCGCTTATTGCTTTTAAATTAGTGATTTCTTTAATTTTATATAATAAAGTATTATTTAATTCAACATCATCATTATCTAGAATATTTACAGAAAACCTCGATTGTTGTGCTGGAATCTCAAAATCTTCAGAAAACTCTTTTTCACAATTAGTTAGGAGCAATGGGATACCTAATAATAGTATTCCCAACAGCACATAGTGCTTAAGTTGTTTTTTTGCCATATTGGCGTAGGGGTTAAATGATTAATAAACGTTAGAACACATAACAATACTAGTGTGATTATATTGCTACATACATACAAAATTATAATTATCATTTCCTAACATAAAAAACTAATTTAAAAACACTTATATTATAGCCTAACTATATAATAGATTATTATCCTTTAATTTAAAAATTAATAAATTGAAGGAAAATCCTTAGCAATCCTAAGGAATATCCTTAGCTCTTTTTTAGTTAATCTTTTTACCTTTATTTTTTAAAAACCCTCCTATTTTTGAATAGTTATTATGTAATAGATAATGAAAGTGATTTAGTTCACGATATTGCTAATGTTATGGCGGATTATTCTATGTTTCATTCATTAGGAAGCTCTTCAAATTATGAAGAGGCCATGAATACTATTTTAAAACGTAAACCAGACATTGTTTTTTTAAATTTAGATAATGTTTTAGATAATTCTTTCCAATTTGTTACAGAACTAAATACTTATTTAGAAACTATTCCTCATTTTGTAGGTATATCTTCTACAAAAGATTTAGCCTATCAAGCTATTAAAAATGATTTTATAGACTATTTAGTAAGACCTATTTTAGAATTAGATTTAAGAAAATTTATTTTAAAGTATAAAAAAAACCATGCAGTTTCATGTAATAAAATGTTATGCTTAAAATCTTATAACGATTATCAATACATTAATATTGATGAGATTATGTTTCTTAAAGCAGACAATAATACAACAGATTTTTATATTAACGACGGCAAAATTATAAGCGCCTATAAAACTTTAAAAATTTTTGAAAACTCTTTACCTAATAATTTTTTAAGAATCCATAAAAGCTACATAGTAAATAAGGATTATATTTCTAGAATTAACTATAGCAAATTAAAATGTACCGTAGACCGTACTTCTCATAAAATTCCTTTTACCAAAACATATATTCACAATATTGAATTTATAAAAGAATCTTTATCTAGCTTATTTTCTCCTAACTAAACATTTCTTTCCTCCTATTACACAAAAAACATCCAAATATTTTATTTAATACATATATAGTGTTACGCTATTATATTTAAAATATCCTAACCTATAAAAAAGCATTTCCCTAGCGTAGACATGCTGTTTACTAGTGTACTATAGGCATTCACTAAAGGATCTATTGTTTTCTAGTTCAATCCTTTATAACCTAATACATTTGTAGTGTAAGAAGCTTCAAAACAAAACAATTAACAAACAAACCCAATAAAGCCACTCCATATATTGGAGCCACTAACTAATTTGTATAATCTAAAAAAACTTACATTATGAAAACTTCAACTAAAATATTCGCTATACTACTTTTCGCTTCTTTATTTGTTTCTTGCTCTGTAGAAGACGTTAATGAAGATAACACACAAAACATTGAACTAGCAACTGGAGGTGAAGATTCTTCAGAAGTTGATGACGATAGAGACCCAGATGGAGAATAAAACTATTATTTAATTGAGTCGTCCTAAAATAGGTCTACAGTTTTTAATACATTTAAATTAAATCGATGAAGTTATATTTATCGGTTTTTTTGTTGTGTATAAAATTAGGTGTTTTCATGTTAAGTAATCATCCACCTGAAAAATAGGAAAGTAAATTAAGTCCAAAAAAGAATATTAAATTTACTTCAAAATTCAAAACAAAAGTTGTCTTAGAGGCTTTAAAAGAGGGGCAACCATTAAAAAATAGTCAGCGATTATTAGTGTATAACAAGTTAATCTATGGAAACACGAGTTTCTCCTTGAAACTGAGACGGTGCCTTCTAAAGGCACTACTTCAAAAAGAGTGATGCAGAACAAAAAGAAGAACGTTTATTAAAGTTATAGGTCAACAAAAAGTGGAACTTAATTTTTTAAAGATGGCCTTGCGATGAAATCTATTCAAGAAATTGGACTTATAACAAAAACAGAGGACAATTACTTAAGAGACCATGCGGCTAATTTATTATTATATGTTTCTAATTCAAATTGATTAATAGATTTCATTTCTAAAGTAAAATGTCTTCTGTTTTTGTTATAGTAAGTTTCTATCCAACTAAAGATTGATAATTCAGCTTGCGACCTATATAGCCATTTATGTTTATATATCCATTCTACCTTTAAAGGTTTAAAGAAAGATTCTACCATTGCATTATCCCAACAATTACCTTTTCTTCTCATAGACTGTTTTATCATTCCATCCTAATTTATAATCAATCTAGTAAAGATGTAACTTGCATACTGAGAGCCTCTGTCAGAATGAAAAACAAGTTCCTTAGTTATATCATTATTCCTAATAGCCATATTTCAAGCTTTGACTATAGTTTTTTATGTGGTTAAATTATCATTCTATAGAGCAACCCACTACTTTTCTATTAAATAAATCAATAATTACTGTTAAATCTATTCTACCTTGGGCTATTTGTACATAAGTAATATCTGATACCCAAACTTGATTAATTCTATCACTTTTTCTTTAAACTCTACAATGTAACTTCTGTATATTATTTATATTTTTCAAAGTTAAAATATTAACCTAGAATCGCTCTTTTTAATGTCAAGTCAAATATAGTAAGCCCAGTATTTAAGTGGATAGAAACTTGGTACAATAGAAAAATATTACACTTGGTTTTAGGTTTAAAATAATTTGAAAAAGATATGAATTATCAAAAATTATTAGAATAATTTCTTTTGTTCTTGTCCCTTTTGTGTTGCAAGTTAAAATATATTCAGTATATTATTAGGTCGCATTAAACTAAGTTTTCTATTCTAACAAAAAAGCAAATGATAAAACAATATAATGAAATTAAAGAAGTTTACAAATCAATATTTAAATCTTATGATAGCCCTTCTTTGGAAACTCATATAGATAAAATCATTGAATTAGACTTCTATCTTCCTTACAGCTCAACATTTTTTTGTATTACAAACACTCAAGATTTAACCTTTGAATACGTTAGCAAGAGTTTTAAACCTTGTATTGGGCTAGATTCTCAAACCCTTAAAGCAAGAGGTATGCGTTTTTTTTGGAGTAGAATTCATCCAGACGACATAAAAAAATGGTTAAAAGCATTGAATGATTTGATGGAATATACATTAGCAAACATTGATAAAAATGAGAGAAGTAATGCAAATTATACTTGGAACTATAGACTTAAAAATGCTGAAGGTAAATATGTAAATATTATTCAAAATACAACTCCATTAACTTTTGATTTTACAGGTAAACCAATAACAGGCTTATGCCATTATACCGTTTTTCCTGAAGACATAAAAATAGATATTTCTGCATCCATAAAACTATTAAATTCAAATAACGAATACGAGACAGTTTTTTTTAATTCTTACTCACAAAAACTATTATCAACAGGGATTAGCCATAGAGAACGAGATGTAATCAGACTATTAGTTCAAAATTTAACAAGTAAGCAAATATCAGAACGCTTAAATATTAGTTCTCACCCAGTAGATACTCATAGAAGAAATATCTTAAAAAAACTAAATATTTCTTCTACAGGTGAGTTGATTGGTATGCTCAAAATTAATAAAAACCTTATCTAATAAATCAATTTACTCAAATTGGGTATTGTGATAAAAGAAATGTTACATTAACTTTACAAAAACTTTTTTTACATAAAAGTAATTTCTATAATTTATTATTAATAAACATAATAATAAATACAAACTTTCAGAATTATTGATCATCATCAAGTAAAAAATGGTTTAGACTTAACATAGTCTAGAAGAGACTCCCTCAAAAAATATTTTAATTTTATCTAATCTTATAAAAGACTAGAATACTTTCAAAATAAACAACTATTTTAACATAGTTTAGCTGTTAATTAATTGATTTTTAATTAAAAAAAGTATTATCTATATAACTAAAGACTACATCATGAAAACCGCTACAAAAACATTAATCATTTTACTTTTTGCTTCATTATTTTTCTCTTTTTCAGCAGAGGAAACTAACAACAAAAACTCTCAATCCATTGATTTAGAAACTGGAGGTGAAGATTCTTCAGGTATTGATGATGATAGAAACCCAAATGGTGAATAAAACCTTATTATTTAATAGTTATAAAAAGGGCTTTATATTAACACTTGTTTCTTTTTTTTTTAGCTTTGTTGTTAACTAAATAATTACTCATAATCTTACACTTAAAACTGCATATTACTAGATATTATTTCTTTTTCATAGTACTAATTGTGTTATACAATTGTTCCGACAATAAAAAACCGTTAACCAAAATTGGAGTTATAGAAAACGATTCTACTAGAAACAAACGCCTTTTAGAAGAAGCTTATGAAGTTTCTAAAGGAAATGATTCTATTAGTTTTATAAAAGCCAACAAAAAAGCATATAAATTGTCTTTAAAGTTAAAAGACACTTCTGGAATAGCCTATACACATTGGAATTATGGCACCTATTACGCAAAAAAAGAAGTGTTCGATTCGTCATTCTACCACTATTATCAAGCTTACAAATCTTACGAGTCCATAAACAACAACTATTTTTCTGGAAAAATGTTGTTTAACATGGCCTATGTACAAAGTAGATTCAAAGATTATACTGGTGCTGAAAGTAATCTTTTTGAAGCCATTTCTAAATATGAACCTTTAGATAAAAATCTATCTCTTTATAATTGTTATAAACTTTTAGGTACTATATATAAAGAATTAGAAGATTACGAAAATTCTATTAGCTACCACAATACTGCTTTAGATTATTTAAAACGGGTTAAAAATAAAAAAGGAAACATAAAAGAAGGTGCTTTAAATGATATCGCAATAACTTATCAAAAACAAAAAAATTACAATAAAGCCATTGAATATTTAGAGCGTGTATTGGAATTAGAAGATTTATCGATAAAAAACCCTAAACTATACGCTAAAATTATAGACAACTTAGCATATACAAAGTTTTTAAAAAAGGATACGCTTAATGTAGAAAAAGACTTAACAACTGCATTAAATATTAGAAATAAAGTAAAAGATTTTTCAGGGATAGTTATAAACAAATTACATTTAGCAAACTATTATTTATATACCCAAGATACACTAAAAGCAGTTACTTACGCAAATGAAGCTAATGCTTTGGCTAATTCAACTAAACACCATAGAGATATACTCTCTTCTTTACTTTTACTGTCAAAAGTAGATACTAAAAAAGCCTCTAATTATCTAAAAAAATATGTTGAGCTTAATGAAAGATTAGAAAAACAAGAACATAAAATAAAAAATAAGTTTGCGCGTATACGTTTTGAAACCGATAATTATATTAATAAAACAGAAGTATTATCGTCTCAAAACACCATAATACTTGTAGCTTCTATTGCAGTAATTTTCATACTCATTCTATTATTATTTATTCGTTCTGAACGTGCTAAAAATAGAGAATTAATACTAGAAGCACAGAAAAAGCAAGCTAACGAAGATGTTTATAAATTAATGCTTAAACAACAGTCTAAGCTAGAAGAAGGACGATTAAAAGAACGTAATAGAATATCTGAAGAATTACACGATGGTGTTTTAGGTAAAATTTTTGGAACAAGAATGGGATTAGGTTTTCTTAATCTTAATGGAGAACCAGAAGACAAGGCTAAACAGCAAACCTATATTGATGAACTGCATAAAATAGAGCGAGAAATTAGAGCCATTTCTCATGAATTAAAAAACGATGTTTTATTATCTAAACAAGATTATGTTACACTTATTAGAGCTTTAGTAGAAGAACAAAGTATGGTTGGAAATTTTAAGTATAATATTATGACTATAGATGAAGAATATTGGAATGAATGTAGTGATATTATAAAAATAAACTCTTATCGTATTATACAAGAATCTCTTTTAAATATTATTAAACATGCAGATGCGTCAGAAGTAAATATTACTCTGGAATATATAAATGAAAATCTTAACTTTACTATTGAAGATAATGGAGTTGGATTTAATAATAAAAAAACAAGTAAAGGTATTGGCATATCTAATATTAACTCTAGAGTAAAAACAATAAACGGCACCTATACTTTAGTCTCCCAAAAAAATGAAGGTACCAAAACTACTGTATTAATTCCTTTTAAGACTAAAACCAATGAAACCTATTAATGTATTAATTATAGACGACCATCCTATAATTGCAGATGCTTACAAAAGTGCAATGTTAAAAATAAGCCAAAGAGAGGAAGCTTATCACTTTAACATTAAAGTAGCTAATGATATAGACACAGCAATTTATGAGCTTAATAATAGTAATGCTAACAAAATTTTTAATATTATATTTCTGGACATTAAACTTCCCAAATCTAGTGATGGTTTATTATTATCTGGAGAAGATTTAGGTCTAGAAATAAGACGCATTACTCCCAAATCTAAAATAATAGTAGCTACCACTTATAATGATAATTATAGGCTTAGTAACATATTAAAAAGTATAAATCCAGATGGTTTTTTAATAAAAAATGATATTTCTTCGGACGAATTAGTAGAAGCTATAGCAACTGTAATAAAAAACCCTCCTCATTATAGCAAAACGATATTACAGTTATTGCGTAAACAAGTAACTAACGATTTTATACTAGATAAAATAGACAGACAATTACTTTACGAACTATCTATAGGTACTAAAATGGGAGATTTACCAAATGTAATCCCATTATCTATTGGTGGATTAGAAAGACGCAAAAGGCAATTAAAAGAAGCCTTTAATGTTGCAAAAATGGATGATAAAACCTTAGTGGAAACAGCAAAACAAAAAGGTTTTATTTAATAAAAATATTTTTCCTTATTAATACTAAGGAAAAGCCTTAGCGCTATATCTTCAATTTTATTTAACTTAGTAATATTCCTGGAGTACTAGGAATTTCCTCCCATAATAGAATCATTGCGGTACTATTTTTTTAATAAAGAAAACCCCCAAATATTATGGAATTAAAAGACATTTTAGATTTAGAGGAAAAACAATTATACAACGAAGCTTATTATTGCTATAATATGCTACTAAATGAAAGCAATCAGGATTTTAAACTCTGGAAACACCATTTTTTCTTTTTATGGTATATGTTAGATGTTGTAGACGGACAATTCACTGTAGATATCGATTTACGGGAAACATTGGTTATAGAATTTAAAAAAGGACTAAAGCAGTTTAAAAACGTATCCGAATTTAATTTTATTACAGGGTATACTATATCAATTATGCCATACATATTTGGTAATTGTAATAAATACGAAAGAACAGCAATACAATTATTAGAGAGAGCAAATTTATTAGAACCTAACAATTCTATATATAAAATGACTCTATTAGGAGCACAATGGGATTTTGGTGGACAAGAAGGTTCTTACAACGAGGTTTGTGTTAAATCTAAACAAGAAATACTAAAAAAATACAAAGGTAAAGGATTAATAAACAGATACTTCCACAGGACTTTAAACAGGTATGAGGAGGTGTTAAGGTAAAAAAATGTTTTTCCTTATTAATAATAAGGATTTTCCTTATAGGTATTAAAAGTTAATAATTTATCTTTACAATAACATCTTATAGACACAATCAACTTTATAAGTGTTATTAATAAAAAGAACTAATAATAATAAATGAGTCTAACTGGCTTTGAAAGTTATTTTGATGGGAGCAAAAATAATATATCAAACCAGTTAGCTTTTTTATAAAGAAAAAAATAACATATAACAAAGAAGCTATTTTAATCAATTTATTGATTAAAGATAACCAAAATCTAGCTAGCGATAAATCACTTAAGTGTAGGGACTTCAAGTTGACTAAGTAAGTTAGATTTTTTTATACATTTATTAAACAACGAAAGCTCCATTCTTCATTTTGTTTTCCTTTAGTATATTTCTATTAGTTAGTATTATTTAAGATTGTTACAGTTATATTTAGTTTATTATCTTAGATTACTAAACCAATACTATACAGTGATGAAGTTTTTATTAATTCTCATTCTTTCCTTTAGTTTAAGCTATTGTAATAGACAAAATAACACATTACAGTTAAACGAAAATAAAAACTCTCTAAAAGCAACATTACAAGACGTATCATGGATAGCTGGTCATTGGATGAGAGAAGCCTTTGGTGGCATTACTGAAGAAATTTGGAGTCCCCCATTAGGAAATTCTATGATGTTTAGTTTTAAACTAGTTAATAATAATAAAGTTGTATTTTACGAACTTGTCGCTATTACCGAAACTAATGGCACACTTCTACTTCAATTAAAACATTTTGGCTCCGATTTTAAAGGCTGGGAGGAAAAAGACGATTCTGAAGTTTTTAAATTAGTAAAAATTGAGAATAACAAAATCTATTTTAACAACTTTACCTTCGAAAAAATAAACGCTAATGAAATTAATCTTTATGTGGTAATTAATGAAGAAGGAAAATCTGAAGAAGTGAAATTCAATTATAAAAGAAAACAGCAATGATTCGTATAGAAACAGAACGATTAATTCTTCGCGAATTTATAGATAGTGATGTCGATGGCTTATTTGAACTAGATTCAAACCCAATAGTACATAAATATTTAGGCAATAACCCTGTAAAAAACAAAGACGAATCGTACAAATACATTCAAGACTGTAAACTAAAATATAAAGCACATGGTATGTGCAGACTAGCAGTAATAGAAAAAAAAACTGGTAATTTTATTGGTTGGTCTGGCCTGCGTTTTATAGACGATTACGTATTTAACAAGCATACAAATTTTTATGATGTTGGCTATCGATTAATTCCTAAATATTGGGGTAAAGGCTATGCTACAGAATCTGGCATAGCATCTGTTAATTATGGTTTTAAAACCTTAAATCTAGATACCATTTATGGTATTACAGAAATAGGCAACGAAGCATCACATAAAGCACTTTTAAAAATAGGTTTAGATTATATAGAAGATTTCAATTACGAGAAAGAACAACTAAAACTACGCTGGTATAGCATTAAAAACAAATAGATTTATGGAAAGAAAATGCCCAGAATGTGGAGAGAAAATTGTTGGTAGAATTGATAAAAAGTTTTGTAGTGATTATTGTAGAAATTCACATAATAACAAACTAAATAAAGATGGTAAAAACCTCATTAGAAATATTAATAATAGACTTCGCAAAAATTGGCGTATACTAGAGGTTTTAAATCCAAACCAAAAAACAAAAACTACTAAATCTAAATTAATAGAGTATGGTTTCGATTTTAATTATTTTACAAGTATATACACAACGAAAGCTGGTAAAATATATTATTTTGTTTATGACCAAGGCTACCTTCCTTTAGAAGACGATTTTTATGCATTAGTAAAAAGAACGTAAAAAGAGATTGGTTGTAACTTTTATAGAGCTTCTTACACTAATTAGTACAACCTAAATTTAATTCACACAATATGGGAACCCCTTTAATGATTATAATTGCTATAACTGCAGGGGTCTTTTTTCTATTTTTAATTAATTATTTTAATCAAGAAAACAGAATATTAAGACCATTAAAGAAACTCCCTAGAAATAGAGTTGGTAGTTTAAGAACCAACAGTTTTTCTAAAATATCTGGAAAAGCACTAAATATTAATTCTCCCTTAATAGCTCCTTTAAGCAAAAGAAAATGTGTGTTTTATAAAATAACCATTAAACAACGTGTACAGTCTGGGAAACATTCTAGATGGAAAACGCTAATTAAAGAAGAAAATATTCAAGATTTTTTTATTGAACAAAATGAGGAACGTGTTATAGTGTTACTCAATAAAGAGCATAGGAATTACACAAACTATTTAGTTACAGATAAAACAGTACGCTCTGGAACATTTAACGACCCTTCTCCAGAATTCTCAAGGGTTTTAAAATTATATAATATAAACAGCGAAACTATTTTTGGTTTTAACAAACAACTAAAATATGAAGAAGCTATTATAGAAGTAGGAGAATATATTACAGTTGCTGGTAAAGTAAAATGGATGGAACTAGATAATCATATAAAAGATTATTCTTACTCTAGTATTGTTTCCTTAAACGGGGATACAAATAAAAATAAACTTATTATTACAGATAGTCCTAGAGCTATTGATAAAAAAAAGAAATTACAATCATTTCCAATTTTGTCCTTTTAATTCCATTGCTGCTTTTAAAATATCTTTTTGGCTTATTTGGCCAACTAACTTTCCATTTTCTACAATAGGAAATCGACGACGTTTAGACTTTAAAAATTTATTAGCTGCATCAAATACATCTAGGTTACCGTCTATAGTCTCTACGTTTTTAACCATGTGTTTATCAATAGTATTTTGCTCCATTGGCATATTATAATATCTACTCTCACTTATTTGTTTTATACAATCTCCTTCAGAAATTATACCAACCAATTCGTTTTTATCATTAACAACTGGGCCACCAGAAATACGATGCTTAATTAGCATATTAATAACTTCTTCTACAGATTGACTTGGACTAAACGTTATTAAATCTCGAGACATATAATCACTCACTTTTAACAGAGAGGTTGTGCCCTTTTGTTCTTGTCCTTTTCTTGCCCCTTGAAAACTTTTAATACCCATAGTATAATTTTTTAGATTTACACTAAAGTTACTCATTTTTAACCATTTAACCTAAACACAAAGAACTATCAATAATTCCTTATTTTTATAACTCCCATAAACCCTCTAAACAATGTTAAAAAAAGGCATAGCATTATTATTAATAATATTTTCTATTTATGTAAGTTTTGATGCACTTCTACCAGATACTATTTCTTCTATAGACACTAACAAAAAACAATTTTCTACAGCTCGTGCGTTAACACATTTGACAGAAATTTCTAAAGCACCACACTTTGTTGGTAATGCAGAACATGAAAATGTAAGAAACTATATAGAAAAGCAATTACAAAATTTAGGCTTAGATACACAAATACAAGAAGGCTATACAATAAGCCAATGGGGAAATCTTACTAAAGCAAAAAACATTTTAGCTAGAGTTAAGGGTAGCACAAAAGGGAAGGCATTAATGCTATTAACTCACTATGATAGTAATCCACATTCTTCTATTGGAGCTAGTGATGCTGGGTCTGGTGTTGTAACAATCTTAGAAGGCCTTAGAGCCTATTTAACTGAAGGAAAAACACCAAAAAACGATATTATTATACTCATTTCTGATGCTGAAGAATTAGGCTTAAATGGAGCAGATTTATTTGTAAATCAACACGAATGGTCTAAAGATGTTGGTTTAGTACTTAATTTTGAAGCTAGAGGTAGTGGTGGCCCTAGTTACATGCTTATAGAAACTAATGAAGGTAATGCAAATTTAATGAAAGCTTTTGTTGAAGCGAATCCTAAATATCCAGTTGCAAACTCCTTAGCTTATAGTATTTATAAAATGCTTCCTAACGATACAGATTTAACTGTATTTAGAAAAGATGGAGATATTAATGGTTTTAATTTTGCTTTTATAGATGATCATTTCGATTATCACACAGCATTAGACACATACGATCGCTTAGATAGAAATACTCTAGAACATCAAGGTTCATACTTAATGCCTTTGCTTCATTATTTTGCGGATACTAATTTAAATAACTTAAAAAGCAACGAAGATTATATCTATTTCAATGCTCCTTATTTTGGAACTATAATTTATCCTTTCAGTTGGATTTTCCCTATGTTAATATTAACCATTATAGGCTTTATTTGCTTATTAATTTATGGTTTTAAAACTAAAAAGTTAAGAAGAAAGGAAGTCTCTAAAGGTTTTTTTGTATTTGTAACCACCTTAATTATTTGTGGAGTATTTGTTTTTTTAAGTTGGAAATTAATTAATGTTATATATCCTGCATATGGAGAATTATTACATGGCTTTACTTATAATGGAAATAGCTATATTTGGTGTTTTGTGTTTTTAAGTCTTGCTATCATATTTTATAGTTATCATAAAACCTACACATCATCAAACACTGCAAGCTTATTAGTCGCTCCTATTACACTATGGACTATTATTTGTACCCTAGTTGCTTTCAATTTAAAAGGAGCTAGCTTTTTTATTATTCCAGTAATTTTTGCCTTGTTAGCCTTCTTTGTACTACTAAAACAACAAAAACCAAGTATTATATTATTAGCCTTACTTTGTATTCCTGTGTTATTTATAATAACACCGCTTATTAAAATGTTTCCTGTTGGTCTAGGATTAAAAATTCTTTTTGTAAGTGCTATTTTTATTGTTTTAATTTTTGGACTTACATTACCAGTTTTTGGCTTTTTTAAACATAAAAAACGTTGGAGTTATTTATTATTTTTCTTTGGGCTACTTTTCTTCTTTAAAGCGCATTTTAACTCGAAATTTACAGTAAACACACCAAAGCCTAATAGTTTAGTTTACATCTTAAATAACGATGATAATACAGCCCTATGGGCAACTTACGACACATCACTAGATTCTTGGACTAAAAACTTTATTGGAGAAGCTCCAAAAGAGGCCTCTTATTTAAATAAAAATATTTTTAATAGCAAGTATGCTTCTGGGTTTACTTACGCCACAAAAGCTCCAATAAAAGCTATTGCCAAACCAAAAATTGAAATTTCTAATGACACCATTATAGGAAACAAAAGATATTTTAATATTTGCATTATGCCTACAAGAGCTGTTCAACGCATGGAAATTTTTTCAGATTCTACAAATGTGTTTCATACTTTTAAAATTAATGGTGTAGAAGCCTATAGAGCAAAAGCATCTGGTTTTGTTTTCGAAACACGAGAACATAATAGATTGTTTAGTTTTTATGTTACCGACAATGACCCTTTAGATTTATTCATTAGTGTTCCTGCTTCCCAAAAAACAACATTACAGCTACATGAGGCTACTTTTGATTTACTTGATAATAGTTTATTCACTATACCTAAACGAGAAGAAAACATGATACCAAAACCATTTGTTTTAAATGACGCTATCATTACAAAACAGTCTATTAACATTAATTAGCATTGTTTTAAGAGTTTAAGTCTATATTTTTTTTATTTTGGCAGACTATAAACACAAAACAAATGAAACGACTATTAGTATTAGCGCTTTTAACAAGTTGCTATTTTGTAACTGCACAGAACAAATCTGAGCTAACGAAACATTATGAAGCCTATTACAAGCAGATGAAAACCCAAGGTGATGCACAAGGTGTTATTAATGCCTTAACGCACTTAAATGTTATTGCGCCTTCTCAAGCAAGAAAAGACACTTTAGCTTATATTTATTTAAACGAAGGAAAACATATACAAGCTATTAATACTATAGGATACGAACCAAATGTAACAGATTCTAATTTAGCTAAAGAAATCAAGGCAGTTTCATTAAAATCTTTAGGAGAAGCTAAATTAGCAATACCTCATTTTGAGGCTCTTTTTAAGGTAAACCCTAGCCCTAATATTGCTTACGAATTGGCAGAATTAAACTTACAACTAGGTAACCTTGTAGAAGCTAGAAAACATAGTGCTTTTGGTGTTAACAATGCAAAAGAGGATATGTTAAAAACATATTACGAAACACAGCAACCTTATCAAGTACCCTTAAAAGCAGCTTTTACTTATTTAAGAGCATTAATTAAGTTTAACGAAGATAAAAAAGCAAATATAGATACTGCAATTTTAATGCTAGATGAAGCTATAAAACAAGCACCAAAATTTAATTTAGCGCATGTAAGCAAAAAAGCTTTATTGTCTTTAAAAGTAAAGCCTGAAGCCGATACTGCCCCAAAAAATTAAATTTAAAAAAACACATAATTAAAAGTAGCAATTAGAAGTATCTAATTGCTGCTTTTTTTTGATTTTAACTATCTGTTTTTTTAGATAACAACTAATTACTATTAACGTCCTATTAATTGAAGGTAATCTAAATATAGAAAAATACAATATTAACTATTACCTTGGAAACAACATAAAAATGAAATAGAATACATAGGAAAAGTTTTATAGCTGCTTGTCATTAAGTTTAACCCTAATAACTTGTTGCCACTAACTAAAAACCAAAATAAATTATGAGCGTAGACGGAACATATGGCAGACTAAGCGGACATAACCAAAGGTTTAAAGAATTAAGAAGAAAAAATTAGATCGGAGAAAATCTAAAACTAGGAAGAATACCCTAAACTCATATAATAATAAAAAAGAGACTCTTTTTTAAATCTGTACCTAAAGAACAATTAAAGAAGATTAAAAAACAAATACAAAAGAAAGCTAAACGTCAATTGTACATAGAACTCTTTACTTTTATTGCATCTATAATTTCAGCTAGTTTATTGTTTTATTTTTTATTCATTAAATAAACATTCATAACCTTTATTAAATGTAGATACTATAGCAAAAAAGCAACCCAAAATAGGATTGCTTTTTTAATTATTTATACTTGTGGTTATTACCAAATTCTAACACGATTTTCTGGTGCTATATACATTTTATCACCTTCTTTAATTCCAAATGCTTCATAGAAAGCATCTACATTTAATAAAGGCTGTACCGCTCTATTCATTCCTGGTGAGTGCGGATCAGTTTTAATTCTTGTTTTTAAAGCATCATCACGCATCTTTGTTCTCCATACCGTTGCCCAACTCATAAAGAAACGTTGCTCTGCAGTATACCCATCTATATCCGCTGGTTTGTTACCGTCGAAACTCATTTGTAAAGCATCATAAGCTGCAAGTACTCCACCTAAGTCTCCAATATTTTCCCCTAAAGTAAATTCTCCATTAATATTTACATCTGGTAATACTTCTATAGCACTATATTGATCTGCTAATGCTTTTCCTAAACCTTCAAATTGTTTTAAATCTTCATCTGTCCACCAGTTATTTAAATTTCCATCTTTATCATAACGTGCGCCTGAATCATCAAAACTATGAGAAATTTCATGACCTATTACTGCTCCAATACCTCCATAATTAACAGCATCATCTGCTGTATAATTGTAAAATGGTGGTTGTAAGATTGCTGCAGGGAATACTATTTCGTTATAAGCTGGATTAAAATAAGCATTTACTACTTGTGGAGCCATAAACCATTCGCTTTTATCAACTGGCTTACCTAATTTTTCTAAATCGTCTTTAAAGTTCCATGCTCTAGCATTTAATATATTTTGAAGATATGTTCCACCTTCTTCAACACCTTTAATTTCTAATGCAGAATAGTCCTTCCATTGATCTGGGTAGGCAATTTTCACTTTAGTTGCTCTTAATTTCTCAATCGCTTTCTTTTTAGTGTCTTCGCTCATCCACTCTAACTTATTAATTCTATGCTCGAATGCTAAAATGACATTTTTAATCATTCTCTCGGCTTTAACTTTAGCTTCTGGCGGGAATTTTTTATCTACATATAACTTTCCTAAAGCTTCACCTATTGTTCCGTTTAAAGTTTGTAATGCACGCTCTTCTAATGCACGTTGCTTTTTAGCACCACTTAATTCTTTACTGTAAAAATCCCAGTTTGCCTTATTTAATTCTGTAGATAATAATCCTGCTGCATTGTTTAATGCAGACCAACGTAAGTAAGATTTCCAATTGGAAACATTATTCTCTGCTAAAATACCTTGTAAAGCATCGAAATATTTAATTTCGCTAACGATTACAGTGTCTAATTGTTTTACACCAATACCAGTAAAGTAATTTTTCCAGTTTACAGCTGGCACCATTTTTTGTAAGTCTTCTATAGACCTTGGATTATAGCGTTTACGAGCGTCACGACGATCTACTTTATCCATTTTAGGTTCTGCCAACCTAGTCTCGAATGCTAAAATTTGCTCTGCCTGCGTTTTAGCTTCGGCTTCTGTATCTCCTAAATATTGTAGCATTCTAGAAATATGTGCCACATATTTTTCTCTTTTTTCTTTAGAGTCCGCATCGTCTTTTACATAATAATCTCTATCTGGTAGACCTAAACCTCCTGTTCCTAAATAAGCAACATTTCTGTTACTATCTTTAGGATCAGAACCTACTCCAAAACCAAAGAAGCCTGCTCCACCAGTTGGCTCCATCTCAATTAAAAAGTTTTGTAAATCGTCAATATTTTTTATAGCTTCTATTTTAGCTAAATAAGGTCTTACTGGGTCTAAACCTTGCTTATTTCTTCCTACTGTATCCATTATTGTTTGAAACAATTGTACAGCTTTTTCTTGATCTGATCCTGGCAAAACTTTAATACTTTCTAGGTCTTTATTATCAGACATTGCCGATTTTAAAATAGATAAGGCATCCTCATCTGTTTTTTTACGTAATTCAGCAAAACTTCCCCACGAAGTTCTATCGTCTGGAATTTCATTAGTTTCTAACCACTTTCCATTAACGTGCTTAAAAAAGTCTTCATTAGGTTTTACAGAAGTATCCATAAAATCTAAATTAATACCAGGTACTTTTTCTACTTCAGCTTTTGCTTGTGCAGTGTCTTCTTGTTTTGCATCTTCTTTGCAAGCTACAATGCTCAATAAAGCAAAAGTACCTATGATTGATAGTTTTTTCATTTTAACTTTTGATTAGTTTTTAATTCTACAATGTACTTAGATATTTTTAAGTGATAAATAAATTAACATTTTCATAATTTTTTTTAACAATAAAACGCATTCAAATTAATGAATGCGCTTTTAATAAGATACATTACTTTAAATTTACTAATTCAAAATAATTTTTTTAGTCACTTTACTTCTATCCGTAGAGATATTTAAGGAATATATCCCTGAAGCATATTCGCTAATATCTAATGCGTAGATATTATTATTTGGCTTAACATTTTTTTGAGTTAAAATAACCTTACCAGTAACATCATAAACGTTTATATTAAAACTGTTTAGTGTTTTTGTTTTAATATTAAAAATGCCAGTAGATGGATTAGGAAATACAACAAAATTGTTATTTGCTTCAAACTCTTCTACACTTAATGAATTTTCTCTTACTATTAAATTATCTACTATAGCTCCTTCTTCTGTAACTGCTTGATCTGAATGAAATACAATTCTAAACATAATACTGCTTTCTCCAGTAAATGCTGCTAAACTATGACTGTACTCTGTTAATGTTGAAGAAACACCTGTCCATTGCGCTCCCGGACAATTGTTACAATCTGCTCCAGGTAATCTATCGCTATTATACCAATTTGGATCTGCAGCGGTACCTAATACTGTCCAATTTACCCCTTGATCTGTAGAATATTCAACATATACAATATCCCAGTTTTCTTCTAACTCATACGCTAAATCAAATTTTATTTCTGGATCTGTTGTTGTTGTTAAATCATAACAACCTGTTACTAAATAACTCTTCCTATTATTTGCATGATCTCCAGATAAATTTGTTCCATAAACTTGGTTTGTTGGATTTGCAGCATCGTTTAAAACAGTACCTGTTGGCACTCCTCTTTGCCAGTATTGCGTTGAAGCTCCTTCATCTATAACAAATATATCATCGTTAGCATTATCAAATGTGTTTTCTACATTTACAACTCCCATATTATTAATAGAAAGTATTTGTTCTGTAGAACCGTTATTAATATCATAAGCATCATTTACTGTTGTTGTAGTTGCGGAAAATGTATGAACTCCAAGGTCTAAAGTTAATGTTGGTAAAGTAATGGTTGTAGTAGCTTCAGATACTAAATTTCCTGTCCAATTAAAATTAGCATCAACTCCATCTAAAGTATAGATCACATTTATAGATGTAATAGTGCTTATTCCATTATTTTTCACAAGTATTTCAGGTGTTACGTCTGAATTACAATTAATCAACGAGTTTACGCCTTGTACTTCTATTAGCCTAACATCTGTTGGGGCTAATTCTGTTGGTACATCAGATTGCCATATTCCTCTACCAAACGTAGCCGCAGTAATTTTACTATCTATAACATTTATTTCTAAATCTCTCACTGTAACATTAGGCAACCCCGTATTAAATAATTCCCATGCAGCAGTATCATCATCATACCTGTAAACTCCTAAACTTGTTCCTAAAAACAAAGGGTTTTTAGAGTGTAATCCTTGATGTTTTATTATATTTTTTGTTACTCCTGGTAAACCTGTTGAAATACTTGTAAAATTTATTCCCCCATCTGTAGATTTATAAACTTCTCCTCCTAAACCAGAGGTCGTAACATAAACAATACTGTTATCTGTTGTATTAACCTCTATAGATGTAATAAATCTATTACCTGGTATTGAAGGTGTGAAATTTGCTGATGGAGACAAACTTGTAAATGAAATTCCTGCATCAACACTTCTTCTTAATACATTATTTTGTGTTGCAACAAATATATTATTAGGATTAATGTCATCTATTTCAACAACTCTTAAAGTGCTTCCAAAATCCTCTGAAACCGCTTGCCAATTTTGGGTTCCTTCATTTTTATACAATCTTCTATAACCAGAGTATAATATTCCTGAACTACTCATCGTTAACGGAGTAATCCACGCTCCTTGTTCTCCAGCTGGCTGACCAATGGAACCTGTTATACCTGCTCCAGCAGATGAAGATATATAAAGTGTTCCTCCAGATTGTATAAATCCATAATATAAATTAGGGTTATTAGGGCTAATAGCTGTATCCATACCATCTGCTCCATAATAATTTTGCCATATGTTATTATTATAAGCATGACCTCCGTTATCTTGTAATCCTCCAACCATTTTTTCTGAGGATTGCTTAGATACTGCAATACGGTAAAATTGGCTAATTTGCATTCCTGCAGTAAAATCTGAAAAACTTACTCCTGCATTGGTAGATTTATAAAAACCACCATCGGATCCTACTAATAATTCTCCTTCAAAAAAGCGTAAATAATGAATATCTGCATGTGTATATGTTGAACTTGCTGGTGAACTCCAATTGTTTAATTTATCGAATGTAGCTTGTCCATCATTACCAATTGTTCCTTTCCATACATTTAAAACTCCTGTATAGATTTCATTTTCATTAGTATCAGACACTCCTAAAGCTAAATCAAACCAAGATTGAGTAGATTCAAAAATATCTCCTACTGATGCCTGTGTTGCAACAGATGTAAAATCTACCCCAGAATTTATTGATTTATATACTCCAGCAAAACCGTTACTTGTATTTGCAGCTAAAATGTATACTACTTCTGCGTTAGCAGGTGTAACATCTATTACATATCTACTTATTGAAGTTGACGATGGTAAGCCTGAAGAGATAATTGAAAATGTTTCTCCTGCATCTGTTGATCTATAGAATCGAGTATTGGCAGAACCAAATGCGCTTGTATATGCGTATACTACACTTGGATCTCCAAGCTTTATTTTAACATCTCTAACATTTCCTGGTAATTTTGATGTCCAAGTTACTCCTGCATCTGTAGTTTTATATAAACCACCACTTGTTGCTACCCATAACATATTAGAATCGTTAGGATTTATATAAATATCGTTCATTCTTCCTGGTGAATTACCTGCATTTAAACCAGTAGTTCCCCATGTTAACCCAGCATCTGTGGACTTCATTACCCCTACACTGTTAGAATCTCCTCCATCATCATCTCCTGTGGCTATATATATAGTCCCAGGATTCCCATAATCTATTGCAATTCCAGAAACACCTATTTGTGGTAAATTATCTGTATTTGTTTCCCAAGTTGTACCTCCATCTGTTGTTTTCCATAATCCTCCCGCTGGAGCTCCTGCATAATAAGTATTAGCATTGGCTGCATCTTTTACAATAACATTTACACGACCTTGTCCAGATGACCATGACCCTGTATTAGAATGAGTAAAAGGCCCTTTAGGCTGCCAATTACTTTCATCTACCATTGCTTTTTGTGAAAGCCCTGCATTCTTTACAGATAAATAAGTATCCCATAGTTCTTTTTGAGTTGGCAAAGTTCCATCTTCTTTTACATAATTTTCCCAATACGATTCCCATCGCTTAAAAGGCTTATAACCACTACCTTTTACATTTGGGTTTCGTGTTTCCCAATACGAATTAAAGGCATTAACAACTTCTTTAAAAGTAACTGGATTCTTTGTTCCTTTCCGAGCTTCTACATTCAATCCAGACATCCATGGTGCGTCTTGATTATATTGCGCTTGAGCAATAAAAAATGTTAGCAAGCATAAAATTAAGGGGGTAAATTTTTTCATATCAATAGTATTTATTTAATATTTTCTAGTTGGCTAATTATACATATAATTATAAGCGTAATTAATTTTGTTAATGAACAAGTTTTCAAAAGAATACCCTAATTTTTAGCTTTTAGAGTTTTGGTCAATTTGTCATCGAATGTTTTCTTTAATTTAATTACATCTTCTACATTTTCATTTGGGATAGCTATAGAAAGTACATAGTGAGCTATTTTCCATTCATTATTTTCAAGTTTCATTACACCAGAACCTCTACATAATTTCATTTGAGTATCTAACAATTCATCAAACCAAGCTATTTTTTGATCTTCATAAATATAAATGTTACGTTCAACTGCAGTAAAACTCCACGCTTTACCTTTATCAAAATACGGTTTTGAAAATGCTTTAAAAGCTTTAAGTTGCCAGTTTTCGGTAGCATCAGTTCCTATAAAAACCCCATCTTTTGTCATTAATTTAAAATAGGCATCAAAGTCTGCATCGCTAGCCGCTTTATGCCAAGTTTCTAAAACTTTATTAATAGTTTTCTTTAAATCTACTTTCGCTACAACTGGCTTTCTTCCGTTATCTAATTCTGGTACAGATTGACTATAACTAAATATTAAACAACTTACACATAATAATGCAGTTAAAATTACTTTCATTCTATTTCTGGTTTTATAATGTATTGAGCTTCTTTTTCGAACTTCTTATTTATTAACAACGTAACATATGAAAAAGCTTGAAATACTTCTTTAATTATTAATAAGTGTTCTTTTTTTGTAGTCGTAGTTAGTTTTGTCGCTTCCTCTAGTTTATATAACTTAGTTTTTAAAACCAATATTCTAGCACGTATTGAGGCTGTATCAATATTTTCGGGTATTGTTGTTTCTAAATCTTTCATTGCTGTAGAAAACACCGTTTCATCATCTACAAAAAAACTAAACCCACCATTTTTTAAACTAGCTATAGCTGTAGCTATAGTATTATAAGGGAGCCATGAGTCTAAAGTATTTTTAGCTTTGATATCTACTCCATAATCTAAATACTTAATTTTAGAAATGTCTTTTTTAGAGACTTTAGTTGTATTTTTTTGTGTTGTTTGTTCGACAGTTTCTTCTGTTTTTTCAATTGAGTTTTTGCAAGAAAACAAGCAAATTAAAATTAAGAAGATGCTTAAAAACCTCATTTATAAATATTTTATTGTTACCCCAAAGTATATTGAATTAAAAAGTTATTTAGATGTAAATCCATAACTTAATACTCAAAATTTACTTTTTTCTTAACTATTTGAATTGCAAATATATTGCTTTAAGACCTTCCTTTAGAGGAACTTTATATAAATTTTATGAATGAACCTTTACTTCTACTTTACGTCTATTTTTGAATTAACATAGTTAAGATAAAAATGATTTGAAGCTATTTTCTCATAATCTGTTTTAACTTTCAACTTCTTATACAGTTTTTTAAACTCATTTTTTATATTAGTTTCTAAAGGATTTAAAGACGTTTTCATTAATGTTTTTATCAATCTTTTTTCTATAAAATTAAATTTATACCCTCTTGCATACTTCTTTTTTATGTTATTGATGTGTGTAAGTACTAATTCGTAATTATTTAGTTCGTAATGAATAATTATATTCAATATTTCTGCTTTGATATAAATTTTAGGTCTTTCTACTAAAGTATATTTATTTAGAATAGCGTTAATAAATTTTAATCCAGAAGAAAAATCATTAAGCTTACAATGTACACATGCAAACAAATAATATAAAGCAACAAAATAATATGGTTCTATAGTATACTTATTAGAATCTATAATTTTTTTCACTTCTTGCATTAATGAAAATGCTACATCTATAGCATCATTATAAATTAAATATTCTAATTCTGCTTTATGAGTATGTAAATATATTCGTTCTTTTATTACACTATTTTGAAAACTAATTGTAGTATTAAAGCTTCTTAATTCTTTAATTCGCTCATTAAAAACAATATCTTTTTCATGTTTAATAATGTCTAAAACTCTATTATATATTGAAATATAGTCTAAAGGATTTTCATTTTTATATATAGTATTAACATTAAATAAATTAATAGATTTTTCTAAATAGCCTAATTCCTTTTTACTGTCTCTAATTACATTATAGTAATTTGCATAAGTAAGATTATAAAGTATCCTATTTCTTACCGAAACTAAGCCTCTACCTTCACTTAAAAAAATAGAAGCTTTAAAAACAGTTTCAAAATCAGCAATTATTTTATTGGAAGGAATTTTTCCTATACTATTTTTTAAAAAATAACTTTGATAGTATAAATCTGTAATTATTCTATTTTGTTTAATACTATCTGTATATAAATCTAATTTCTGATTAATAGACATTGCACTTGAAAGCCCTTTGGAATAACCTAAACATTTCTTCTCCCAGTTTAACAAGTCAATCATTAATGCTTGGTTTTCATTTTTTAGATTAATTTTTTTTGCTTTTTTAATAATAGTTAAACATTCTTCATACAAGCCTTTAAAGAAAAGAATTTCTATAGATATTAAATTTTGTTTAATTTTTAGATCACAAGTCTTGTCTATACTATATTCATTTAATGACCTTAATAAGATTTTATTTAAATAATTAATATCCGCAGATAAATTTTTATTAGAGTACTTAAAATCAGGATTATATTCATTTATAAGTTCAATATCTATTCTTTCATGTTTATTAATAATATCAAAAAGTTGAAGATATTTATTCTGACTCCCTAAAACATGTCTGTTACAAAATATTTTAAAATACCTTTTTTCATTCATTGTCATTGACTTAACAACATTATATGTAAATTTTTTCATAACAAAATCATAAATCTGAAATATAAAAATATCATTTTTTTAATTAAAAAATAACATTGCTTCTATTTAATTTTGATTCCTGTTGATACCCCCTTCTACTATAATTTAAAATAAAGTTGTAAAATGCCTACTAAAAGATCTATTTTAAAACATAGTACATTATTATGTATTATTCTATTTCCCCTATATTCTCTATGGGCTCAAAATATATTAATCAGTCAAGGAGGTACTATAAACGTATCTGGAACTGAGTTTTTTTATGATGCAGGCGGACCATCTGGAGATGATGGAAATACAAATTACACAATTACATTATGCCCTACTAATACAAATGAAAAAGTAGCACTTGATTTTAATTATTTTAAAACCATGTGGAGAGACTTTATTACTGGACCAGAGGAAGATGCACTATATATATATGATGGAACAACCGCCACGGGAAATGATATAGGTAAATTAATGGGCGACTATAATGTTAAATATAATACCGGAGTCACTCCATACGGAGAAGGTGTTGAAGCTTATTCAACTTTCCCAACAATATTAACTCCTACAATTTTTGCTGCAACAAACTCTACTGGCTGTTTAACTTTACAATTTATTAACGGTTCACCTAATCAATATGATGGGTGGGAAGCAAGAGTAATAACTTTTACACCTTTAAATACACCAGGGTGCAATATTGATATCACTGCAGACACTACAAATATTTGCAGTGGAGAAGATGTTAATATAACTGTAACGGGGTACCTTGTAAGCGCAGGTATAAATAACGATTTTAATTCTGGGACTATAGGTACTGGATGGGCAGCTACTTCATCTGCAACATTTACAACCAATGTTTGCTCCAATCCAAGTTTAGACAATTCTGTTTATTTATGGATGCAAAGTGCTCCTGGACCAAGATCATTAGAGACAAACCCTATGGATGTTTCAAATGGAGGAACCATAAGTTTTGAATATAGACAGGCAAGAAATAATGGTAATGCTTCTCCTTGCGAATCACCAGACCAAGGAAGCGGAACATTTGAAGGTATATATGTTCAGTACTCTATAGACGGAGGATCTTCATGGACTACTTTTAAATATATTTACCCAAATGGAACTGAAGGAAGCTTTGGAGCTGAAGCTGGCTTAACTGGATGTGGGGACTATGTAAAAGAATGGACAGAAATGACCTACCCTATTCCTGATCCTGCTAAAACCACATCATCAAAATTTAGATGGGTTCAGGCTAAAGTTACTAGTGCTAGTTCTGATAATTGGGGATTAGATAATGTTATTATAGCATCTCCTCTTTCATCTACAATAACAATTACAAACTTAACCTCTGGGACAACTATAGCAACATCTACTATAGATACTGCAACAGCAATTGTAAATCCAACAACTACAACTACATATAGAGCAACTATAACAGATGGGACAACAACATGTACAGAAGATATTACCATTACTGTTAATTCTGGAACGACCACAACTATTAATTATACAGGAAGTCCATACACTACAGATATTAACACCTCTCAACCTGTAACTGTAACAAATGGTCCTGTAGTCGGAACATACTCTTCCACACCAACTGGATTAACCATAGATCCAAATACAGGAGCAATAATTCCAAGCACCAGTAATATAGGAATATATACTGTTACCGTTCCTACTGCATGTGGCAGCACTGATGTGATTGTAGAAATTATAAATGCATCATGTGGAGATTGTACTACTCCTAATTGCTCTGTAGACTTTATTGGTACCAGTGGACCTGGAACATTTTCTGTTTGTGAAGATTACTCTACATCTCCATTAAACAATGTGACTCAAATTTCATATCATACAGTTACATCTTCTGCATCAGGAACATTAGGTTTAATTCAAAGTATTAATGTTACTGGCTGCTCAAACACTAGTACAGATTTTGCTAATATTTTTTTAAATAGAAGTGCTGAATTATATGTAGTAAGTGATTGCGATGGAACTCTTATTCCTGCAGGAACTTTAATTGCAGATACAAATAATAGTACTACTTTAAATCCAGAATGGACTGGTTTAACCCCAAACACAAACTATATTGTAAAAATGATAAACCCAGTTACTGGGACTTGTAACATAGAAGGAATATGCCTAGACTATTATCACCCTTCACCACCAACAAACTGTTCAACCTGTGCTACACCTAATTGCACAGTTTCTTCTGTAACAACAACTTCTATTCCATTAGCACAATCTAGCATTTCAACTCAATTAGCTATAGATGGAGATCAATATGGAATTAATTTAATTCCAGGAGACACAGAAACAATTTGTGTTCCTGTAACCGTTCCTACTGGTTCTACAACATTAGGATTTAAACATTCTTTAAATATTTCCCCAGGCGGTTTTTGTTTTGACCCAAATGAAGTATTAATAACCTACGAATTAAGACCAGATAACTGTGGAACAATTTTAACTCCAGACACACCAAACGCACAACCTGTAGGAAGTGGTTTTAATCCAGAATGGAATAATGTCCCTCCGGGAGATTATGTACTTTGCTACACAATAGACTTCACCTCAACATCGATATGTAATGATATTGATGTTTTTGGACTAGGTTATTATAACGTTATTCCCCCTCCACCAACTTGTCAAGATTACCAGATTCAAATGTATTCAGATTTATCTCTTGGCAATCCAATAAATCAAACTAATTTTAGTTGCTCTGATAATATTGTTTATTTAGGACCTGATAACTTCTCTCCAACTTTCGATGCAGGAATACCATATCCAGCTGTAAATATTTCTGTTACTGCAATAACTGGAAATTTAAACAACTTAAACGTTATTAGATATGATGCAGCCACAAATGGTCTCGCAGAAACATTAGCCTTACCGTTTGGTGGCTCTACAAATAATTTTTTAATAAGAGCTGCACCAGGACAGTACTATGTTTTAGATAAAACTAATGGAGCTTCTGGAACTTATAATTACACAATTACCGATGTTATTACTGGTAATATTCTTGCTTCAGGAGTATGGACTATTGTAGGAGGCGCTCCCTCTGCTCAAACCGTAAATATCATCCCATCTGGCTCTGCAAATTATAGCGGCCCAGGTATTACTAACGGGCTTCAACCTAACTTACCTAACGAAGATTATTCAAACGATAGAGGGCTTGGATTTTTCGATCCTGCTGCTGCAGGGCCTGGAAATCATACCATCACCTACACTTGGGACAACAATTTGGCAGCTCCAAATAACTGCACCTTAACAAGAACATTAAATGTTACTGTTTCTGGACCAACCACTCCTACTGCATCAGTAACTGCACAACCAACTTGTACCACAACTACAGGAACAATTACAACAACATCTCCTTCACCTAGTGCAGGAATAACTTATACGCTTTCAGGAATAACTCCTGTTGTAGCTCCACAAACAAATACTACTGGTATTTTTACAAATCTTAATCCTGGAGATTATGAAGTAACTACTAGTAATGGAACGTGTATATCTCCGGCAATGGTTTTAACAATAAATCCATTAGTATCAACACCCGCAGTTCCAACTGCAACTGTTACAACCCAACCGGATTGTAATAGCGCTACAGGAACGGTTACGACAACTTTACCTTTTCCTGCTGCCGGAGTAACATACACAATTACTGGTACTAATCCAGTTGTTGCTCCACAAACGAATACCACTGGTCTGTTTACAAACCTTAATCCAGGAGATTATGATATTACAACAACTAATGCTAGTGGCTGTACTTCTAACCCTACTGCTCTTACCGTAAACAATCAACCTATAACACCAACCTCTCCTACTGCTACTGTTACTAATCAACCAGATTGTAATATTGCTACAGGAACAATCACAACAACTTTACCTATCCCTACAGCCGGAATAACATACACAATTACTGGTACTAGCCCAATTGTAGCTCCACAAACGAATACTACTGGGGTTTTTACTACTCTTAATCCAGGAGATTATGATATTACAACTACTAATGCTAGCGGTTGTACTTCGAATCCTATAACCCTTACTGTAAACAATCAACCTATAACACCAACCTCTCCTACAGCTACTGTTACTAATCAACCAGATTGTAATATTGCTACAGGAACAATTACAACAACTTTACCTAGCCCTTCTGCAGGAATAACATACACAATTACTGGTACTAGCCCAATTGTAGCTCCACAAACGAATACTACTGGGGTTTTTACTAATCTTAATCCAGG
>Ga0189290_100172_pt1 | contig 40595 bp, 43 predicted proteins | sample UW140minimetaG_FD_130318 | JGI IMG/M metagenome (GOLD analysis project Ga0189290, IMG submission 130318) | Marine microbial communities from the Costa Rica Dome - UW140 mini metaG | ecosystem: Environmental > Aquatic > Marine > Oceanic > Photic zone | place: Costa Rica: the Eastern Pacific...
CCAAAGGAACTCTTTGACGAAACCCAGGCCTGCTATCAACGGCCGGAATACCGGTCCGGCATGTCAGAGATCAGCGACTTTTTTCAGGTCACCTCTTTTGAGATCGGCTATGATGAAGTGCATGAATTCACCACACGCTCACAAAGCACACATGGCGGCGTGGACGCTGGAATGGACATTTGTCTGGTGGGCAGCACTAAAGTGTCAGAACCGGCAATCCTGATGTACGAAAGCATGATCGCAGCAAAGGAAATCCCCATTCGTCTGCATGTTGTCCCCGGCTACCCGGAGGCTTTGGCAATGCTCAATTTTCCGGAGGACAGCCTCAAATACTTCCCTGACAGCTGCCACACAGAAAGCCACCTGCTCTAGGCAAGTGGCTTCCCATCACCAAACTCAGTAGCTGTATTCGCCGTAGATTTTACTCAGATCGCCGTTCCAATCGCCGTGATAGCGCTCCAGCAACTCATCCGCTGGCACTTTCCCACTTTCCACGCTTTCTTTCAGCGCGTTCAGGAAATGAGTATCATTTGGCACCAGACCACCGACGCCCGGCTTGGCCCGCGCCACAAGACCTGCTTCTGAGATCGCCACGACCTCACGCGCCAAGTCGTGCATCTTGATGCCACCCACCTGTGCTTGAAGCCCGTCTTCACTCGCCGCAACCCGCAGGGCCTCGCGCGTTTCCGCGTCCCACCCCTTAACCAGATCCCAGGCCGCATCCAGCGAAGACTGATCATACATCAGCCCCACCCAAAACGCGGGCAGAGCGCAGAGCCGCCGCCACGGACCACCGTCCGCACCGCGCATTTCCATGAATTTCTTGATCCGCGCCTCAGGGAAAGCCGTGGTCAAGTGATCTGCCCAATCGCTTAGGGTCGGCATCTCGCCCGGAAGTGCCGGCAACTCACCCTTTAGGAAGTCGCGGAAGGACATGCCCAGTGCGTCAATGTATTTCCCGTCGCGATAGACAAAATACATCGGCACATCGAGCGCATATTGCACCCAGGCCTCAAAGCCAAAGCCATCCTCAAACACAAACGGCAACATGCCGGTGCGGTCGTCATCCAGATTGCGCCAGACAAGCCCACGGGTGGATTTCACCCCATTGGGTTTGCCATCCAGAAACGGCGAATTGGCAAACAGTGCATTGGCCACCGGCTGCAACGCTAAGGCCACACGCAGTTTCTGCACCATGTCCGCCTCAGAGGCAAAATCGAGGTTCACTTGCACCGTGCAGGTCCGATACATCATGACCTTGCCCATGGTGCCCACGCGGTCCATGTAATCGGTCATCAGCTTGTAGCGCCCCTTGGGCATCACCGGCATCTGCTCATGGCTCCAGATCGGCGCCGAGCCAAGTCCTATAAAGCCCACGCCAATTTTATCCGCGATGTCTTTCACATCAGTCAGGTGCTGGTTCACCTCATCACAGGTCTGGTGAATGCTCTCCAACGGTGCACCAGACAGCTCCAGCTGCCCACCGGGCTCAAGGCTCACATTGGCGCCGTCTTTTTCCAGCCCAATCAGCTTGCCGCCTTCTTCTAAAGGTGCCCACCCGTGCCCATCACGCAGCCCTTCCAGCACTGCCAGAATGGAGCGTTCACCCTCATAGGGCAGCGGCTTCAGACTGTCTTTGCAATAGCCAAACTTCTCGTGCTCGGTGCCAATGCGCCAGTCTTCTTTGGGTTTGCAGCCATCGCTGAGATATTCAGCCAGCTGATCGTGATGTTCGATCGGTCCGCCGCCGGACTGTGGGATAGACATAGGCTTGCTCCGCTCCTGCAAACTCGCTTGGGACAGTAGTCGTGATCGTAAATTTTACCGGTGTCAATGCAACCGGGGGTCTGATTTGGCCCAGATCACAACCGGTTGATCCGGCGTGGCCTTCAACTTAGCCAGCATGTGTTCAGTGCGAATGCCCTCAAGCGACGCAAAGGCGTCAAACAACGTATCCGAACCTTCCGCATTCACAGGGATTTGCAACGGCGCCTGTCCGGGTTGATACAACGCCCAGACCGCAGGTTGGCTGCGGCCGTCCAGCACCACTCGGCTCAAGCTGCGAATGGCCACACTGCCGCCGTTGAGCGGCCCAAAATAAGCCACCTCGCCCTCGTCCACCTGCACCACGCCCGGACCACCTTTGCCAATCCGAAACCGCCCGCGTTGCAGGCCACTGACAATCAGCACCGCGCCCACGGCAACCAAACCGATCCCGAGCCATTTCATCACGCCAAATCCACTGGCCCACCACAGGCCAAGCAGCAGCACCACGCCGCCCACCAAGGCTTCCCGCCACTGCGCCACCGCTGCACGGGCCTCAGGTCGAATGAATGTCATGTGCCCGCCTCGTCGTTTGCCAAAAACATCATCAAAGAAAACGTGCCGTTGCGTTCAAACCCAATGGTTTCATACGCCCGCGCTGCCGCTTCATTGGCAGCAAACAAAATGGCTCGCGTCGCGCCTTTGTCCCGTGCTTCCTGCAAATGCAGCGCCACCGCCCGGCGCGCCAGCCCCTGCCCGCGCAACTCCGGTGGCGTATAAACCCCGCCGATCTGTACTGTATCCGGCAAGGTGGCGTTAAATCCAGTTTTAGCAACCGGCACGCCATCCCTCAACAAAATGCGATGGCTATCTTTTTCGACGTACTTTGCAATGTCCTGTGCTGCCACCTCGGCACATTTATGTGCCGGCGTGCCCAGAACCTCGCCATGATAGGCTGTGCGCCATTTCACCGCCAACGCGCGGTGGTCTTCGCCAAGCGGCACCATGCTGAACCCGTCACAGTCCGGCATCTTCAGCTGCGCAAGTCCCAGCCGATAGCCGGGCTCGTCTTCATTCAGCGACATCGGACGGTCGCCCATGCCCGTCGCCGCAAAAAACGCCGCCACTTGCGCGCCGTCTCCCAAGCATCCAATCAGCTCCCGCTCCGCCCAAAAGGCACGTGTCGCCAGCCAATCTTCTTTCGTAGCATCCGGCGCCTGCATCAAGATCATGCCGCCATTGGACAGGGCAAACAGCCCCTTGCGACCGTCGTCCAACGCCCAAATGCGCATCGCGCGATCTGCGGTGCCATCTATCCCATGCTCGTTGAGATTGCTCAAAAAGAACATCGAGCTCTGCACATGCTCGCGCAGAAACGGCTCAACCCACGCGAGGTCTGCCTCGGTAACCTCCCGCCAACTCACTGCCAGTCCCCCAAGCTCTGCTGCCAAAGCGTCATCGCCGCCACCGCCGCCGTGTCTGCCCGCAAAATCCGCGGACCCAAGCTCACCACATGCCCAAACGGCAACGCCTTCAACCGGTCACGCTCAGCCTCAGAAAACCCACCTTCCGGCCCAATCAAAATCGCCCAAGGCCCGCCCTCTGACGCCGCCAATCGTTTGGCACTGCCAACCTCAGCCTCATCACAGAACATCAACTGACGCCCCTCGGGCCACTCCGCCAACAGCCGATCCAGCTTCGTCAGATCCGCAACTTCCGGCACATAAGTCCCGCCACATTGCTCAGCGGCCTCAACGGCATGGGCTTGCAATCGGTCCTGCCGAATGCGTTCGCTATTCGTGAAGTCGGTGTTCACGGGCACAATCCGCGCCGCGCCCATTTCGGCAGCTTTCTCGACGATAAAATCGGTGCGCGCCTTCTTGATCGGCGCAAAGCACAGCCACAGGTCCGGCGGCATCTGCAAGGGTTTGGTCTGCGCTTCACACACCAACTCTCCGTTGCGTTTATTCGCCACGGTCACGACACAGCGCCACTCGCCATCCCGCCCATTAAACAACAGCACCGGATCATCCACCGCCATGCGCATCACACCAAAAAGGTAATGCGCCTGCTCTTTGGTCAGAGGAATGGTTTGCCCTTCCCCCAAGCCCTGCTCTACATACTGTCTGACTTTTGCCTGTTTCATGGGAACCGACATATGGCCGACACGCCCGCAAAGGAAGACCCCCAGATCACAGAGGGGCAAGTTTCTGACGCTGTGAAAGGCAATTGGGTCGACCACCTCGCGCCCGCCTGGTCCCGCCCCTACCTGCGCCTGTCCCGCGCCGACCGTCCAATTGGCACTTGGCTGTTGCTGTTGCCCTGCTGGATGAGCTTGGCCCTCGCCATCCTCAGCGACGGTCAGGCCACGCTGCATGATCTCTGGATTGCTGTCGGCTGCGCCATTGGCGCTTTCCTCATGCGCGGCGGGGGCTGCACCTGGAATGACATCACCGACCGCGACATCGACGCCAAAGTCGCCCGCACCCGCTCCCGCCCGATCCCGTCAGGCCAAGTCACCACCAAACAGGCCGCCGTCTGGATGGTTATTCAAACCGTAATCTCTGCCGCGATCCTGCTGACGTTCAACGTCAACGCCATCTTGCTGGGAGTCGCTTCCTTGATCCCAGTGGCGATTTATCCCTTTGCCAAACGTTTCACTTGGTGGCCGCAAGTTTTTTTGGGCCTCGCCTTCAACTGGGGCGCTTTGCTGGCCTGGACGGCCCACACCGGCAGCCTCGATTGGCCCGCTGCGATCCTTTATGTGGCTGGCATCAGTTGGACGTTGTTTTACGACACCATCTATGCCCACCAAGACACCGAGGACGACGCCCTCATCGGCGTGAAATCTACCGCACTGCTGTTTGGCAAAAACAGCCCGCAATGGCTGCAAGGCTTCCTCACGCTCACCATCATGCTGTTTGGCTTTGCCGTGCTGATGGTCACCATCGAGCGCAGCCCTGCCTCCATGGCCGTCGCCCTGCTGGGACCGCTCACCATGGGCTGGCACATGCAATGGCAACTTCGTCGGCTCGACACCGAGGACCCCGCCGTGCTCCTGCGCCTGTTCCGCGCTAACCGCGACACCGGCCTCATCCCTCTGCTGTTTTTCGCCACCGCCTTTTTCCTGTGATTGCAAGCGGGGCCATAACCCCGTATCAACCAGTCACCACTGGACGGACCACACTTTCTGAATGCGACTTTCTTCCCTTCTCATACTGTTTGTGACCTTCGCTTCCGCGGGCCTCCTGAGCCTTGTCGCCGCAAGCCTCTCCGCTGACCTGATCGAAGACACTTCCAAAACCACTGTCGAGCATGAGCTCTCCAAATCCGGCATGGACTGGGCCGAGGTACATGCCGAAGGGTTGCAGATCTTTCTGGCTGGCGTGGCACCTTCCGAGGCTGACCGCTTTAAGGCCATCTCCGCTGCAGGCCGCATCGTCGACGCCGCCCGCGTGATCGACAACATGGAAGTGCCCGCCACAGCCGCCATCGCACCCCCCCGTTTCTCCGTGGAAATCCTGCGCAACGACGCAGGCATCTCCCTGATCGGTCTGATCCCGGAAAGCGCCGCGCGCGACCGTTTGCTGCGCGAGTTGCAAGACATCTCCGACAGCGGCGACGTCGCCGACCTTCTGGAAACCGCCGACTACGCCGCCCCGGCGGGCTGGTCCGCCGCCTCCCGCTTTGCCGTCTCCGCGCTCAAAGACCTGCCGCGGTCGAAAATCTCGGTACAGGCTGGCCGCGTCGACGTGACCGCCATGGCCGACAGCCCCGAGCAGCGCGCCGAGTTGGAAATCGACCTCGCCCGCCGCGCCCCCAATGGCGTTGAGGTGAACCTCAACATCTCCGCCCCGCGTCCGGTGATCACACCGTTCACCTTGCGTTTGGTCAAAGACGGCGACATTGCCCGTTTTGATGCTTGCTCCGCAGATACAGACAAAGCGCGTGCAAAAATTCTGACCGCGGCCCGGGCCGCCGGCCTGATGGACAATGTCGACTGTGTCATCGGCCTTGGTGTGCCATCTATCAAATGGGGAGACGCAGTCGCTACCTCCATTCGCGGCCTGAACGATCTTGGTGGCGGCACGCTGACCATCTCAGATGCCGACATTACATTGACCGCCGCGATGGGCACTGATCAGGCACTGTTTGATCGCGTTGTTGGAGAGTTGGAAGGCACCCTGCCCGAAGCCTTTGCCCTGTTGGCCACTTTGCCACCAACTCCAGAAGCAGAAGGCGAAGTCGTAGCACAGGAATTCACCGCTACACTCAGCCCTGAAGGTCTGGTGCAATTGCGCGGCCGGCTGCCCAACGACATCTCGCGTGACACCACAGACAGCTATGCCCGCGCCCGCTTCGGCACCGAAACCGTACATATGGCGACCCGCCTGGACGACACCCTGCCCCCCACATGGCCATTCCGCGTGATGGCCGGTCTGGATGCGCTCTCCCTGCTCAACAACGGCTCCTTGCTTGTGACGCCCGAAGGCGTCTCCGTCACTGGCAACACCGGCAACACCGAGACCAACGCCCGCATCGCACAACTTTTGGCCGACAAACTAAGCCAGACAGATCATTTTGCCATCAACGTCACCTATGTCGAGGCGCTTGATCCGTTAGCCGGTCTGCCGACCGCTGAGGAATGCATGGCCAACATCCAAGCGCTTCAGGACGAGACCAAGATTGCTTTTGAACCTGGAAGCGGCACGCTGGACGCCAGCGCCGCCGCGATCATCGACAAGCTCGCCGAAGAGCTCAACGCCTGTCCCGACCTGCAAATCGAAATCCAGGGCCACACAGACAGCCAAGGCCGAGAAAGCATGAATCAGGCCCTATCTCAAACCCGCGCTCTTGCGGTTCTGACCGCGCTGCAGGAACGCCGCGTGCTGACCAAAGGCTTCCTTGCCCTTGGCTACGGCGAAAGCCAGCCAATTGCTGACAACGACACCGCTGAAGGCCGCGAAGCCAACCGACGCATCGAATTTATCCGCATTTTGCCTGAAGCGGACGAGGCGGAAACCGCGGCTTCGGAAGACACCAGCGAGACGTCCGAAGCAGCACAGACCGCGCCGGAAGACCAGGCTGAAGTCACAGACGCAGACACCTCTGAAGCAGCTTCAGAAGCCGCAACAGAGACCGCGACAGAGGAGACCCCCTCCGAAGGCGCAGCACCTGACGAAACAACTGCCGACGCAGCTGCGACAGAGACAGATGCCGCAGCGGATACCGGCACAGAATCCGCCGCTGACGAGACATCCACAGACAACGCCGCGCAGGAAGACGGCGAGGAGACACAGACCAATGACACGAATTGAGTTCATCCTGACCACCGCCGTCATTCTGTTTGTGGCCTTCTGCATGGGCTGGTTTGCCAATTGGCTGGTGCACCGTTTCACCCGCGTCGCCCAATCTGACGTAGACCAGCTGGAGCGCATGTCCCAGGAGCTGCACGAAGCCGAAGAGACCCGTGATCAGGCGATCACCTACCTGCAACAGCGTGAGGCCGAGCTGACCAATCAGTTGAGCCAAACCGAGGCCGAACTACGCGCCGCCATGGACGGCCTACGCGACGCCCGGCAGGAAGCCGAAGAACTGCGCATGCATGTGGAGCGTCTGGGCGGGGCGTAATGGGCGCGGCCAGAAACCTCGTTTTGGGAGAGCCGAATGAACCAGATCAAGTTCTGCTTTCACACACCAACGTTACCCTTTCCACTGAACCTTGACTTGTTCAGCCTGATTGGCGGCGGCAGTTGCCCGAGCCAATTCTACGGGGTCACAAAAGATCAACGCGACCTCTACGCCCGGTATCGTGGCGGGCGTCTCACCGTCGATCTTGCAGACACTGAAGGACAGCCTGCAACCGAAGGTACACGCATCATTCAGGCGGATATTGGCCCAGACCTCGACGGCAGTATGACCGCCACGCAGTTCTGTGAGTTTTTTGGCGTGACCGTAAACGGCGTGATCCCGCGTGAAACCAACCCTGAAAGAGAGCGTTTCACTGATTTCTCCGGCAAAACCACCTACTGGAATGGGCATCTAGGGGGCATCACTTCCGACACCGCACGCAAAGTACTAGAAGCCGCGCAAGCAACATTTCCGGACGCTTTACTTGTTCAACCCGTCTTGGATGAACACCACCGACTGTCTCACTTGCAACAGATTGCTCCAGATCAGTGCGACAGCTTTGTCAGCTTTCTTGTGCATGGTGCCACGTCCTTAAATGAAATCGACACCTGCCCCGCGAACTACGTGCTCCCCTCCAAAAACCAGCTGCACATTCACTTCTCATTTCCGACATGGCAATGGCCAAAGGCTCGCCTCTCAAACCCAGCCTTGGCAGCTATTCAAAAAGAAACCGGCACCACCGTCTATCAGGTTGGCATTGCGAGACAGAAAGATGTCGAAGAGCTTGCAACCAACACGTTGCAAATCAGCACAAGTTTCCCTTGTCACGATCACGCGACATGCCACCGCCTTACCGAGCTTGAAGCAAACATCAGAGCGTTGTTTCCTGAGACAACTGTTGAGTCAGTGGACATGATCTCCTGCAACGCGATTTCCGAAACGAAGGAATTGCTCGACCCCGAAATCACGCGTTGGTGCGCAAATGGACCAAATCGTTGGGTCTCCGTCGGACGCAACAGCCGAGATGGTCCATGGATTGGGCGCAGACCCACATCGACTTAACCGTCCAACACCACCCCAGCCGTCTTCAGCACATCCCGCTGAGGCTTATAGAAAATCCAGTTGTTGATCTTCTTGCCGCGCACCAATCCGGCCGCGCTCAGCTTCTTCATATGCGCGCTCACCGTGGGCTGGGACAGGTCCAGCTTTTCGACAATGCGCCCCACACAAACACCATCCTCAACCAAATCCCCATCCACTTGCGGCGCGAAATGCGGACGCGGATCCAGCAGCCAAAGCATGATCTGCAAGCGCACCGGACTGGACAGCGCGGCGAAGACTTTTGCCTGCGCCGTTACCGACTCAGTTGACTCTTCCTTCATATCGTCAATTATCAATATAGGCGATTCCCTATATAGATTGATCTCGATATGACCATACCCTCAGATCCCCTCGCCCGCCAAGCCCAAGCCTTTGCCCAAGGCGTAAAACTTGGCGAAGCCTACCTGCACGCTCTCACCAACCGCCAAGTAAACGCAGACACAGCGCAAATCCCCGCACTCGACATCCCGCTCCTCCAACACGGCCACAGCCCAAACGACGTGCTCTCCCTGATGCAAAACGCCGGCAGCCCCGGCACCGTTGCCACCGCCGCGGGCCGCTACTTCGGCTACGTCATCGGCGGCGCACTGCCTGCCGCATCCGGTGCCCGCGCGCTCCTCTCCGCCTGGGACCAATGCGCCAACGCAGACACCGGGCCTTCGGTGATGCGAATGGAGCAAACCGCCGTGCGCTGGATCATAGACCTGCTCAACCTGCCCGCCCAGACCGAAGGCGCCTTCACCACCGGCGCGACCATGGCCAACATGACGCTGCTGGCCACCGCGCGCGACACATTGCTGGCCCGCCTCGGCCACCCACGCGGCAAAGGCCTGCTTGGCGCGCCTGCCCTGCGCGTGATCGCCAGCGCCGAAATTCACGCCACTGTCCTCAAATCCCTGCGCCTGATTGGCCTTGGCTCCGACAATATCGAACGCGTCCCTACCGACGATCAGGGCCGCATGCGTGCCGACAAACTACCCCAACTTGATGCCTCCTGCATTGTACTGGCGCAGGCCGGAAACGTCTGCACCGGCGCGTTTGATCCCATTGGGGAAGTCGCCGAGGCCTGCCAAGCTGCTGGCGCGTGGTTGCATGTCGACGGCGCCTTTGGCCTCTGGGCCCGCGCGGTGCCCGAGCTGGCCGACGTCCTCACGGGACTGGAGAAAGCTGACAGCTGGGTGGTGGACGCCCACAAAACCCTCAACGCGCCATATGACTCCGGCCTCGCTCTTTGCCGCCATCCAGAAGAGATGCGCGCCTCCATGGCCATCGGGGCCGCCTACCTGCCGTCCACCGATCCCTCACCTGCCGACCTGACACCAGAGTTCAGCCGCGCCGCCCGGGGTGCAGAAACATACGCCGCCCTGCTTTCTCTGGGCCGTGAGGGTCTGACCGACATGATCATGGGGTTTCACAGCAAAGCCTCCCGCCTCGCAAAAGCGCTGCGCGACACGGGCTTCACCATCCCGCACGACGTACATTTCAATCAGGTGTTTGTGACCCTGCCCGACAGCCCCGACCTCTGCGCCACAATCACGGCAGAGGTGCCAGCATCTGGCGAAGCGTGGTTTGGCGCCGCCACCTGGCAAGGCCAAAGCGGCTTCCGTCTGAGTGTTTCCAACTGGGCCACCACTGAGGCGGACATTGACCGACTGGTCGCCGCCATTGTGAAAGCGCGAGAGGATGTTCTAAGGACGCAAGCTGTTGCCTAAAGCGTTGTTGCATCGCGCGGTGGCTTTACGTTCCCCTGCCGCGCGTGCGCAAAAATACGCACCTCCGCAAAACAGCCGTGTTACCGACGTATTACCGACGTCCCAAACGGGGCAATTCCGCCGGTTAACGCAGCTGCATCACCAGCGGCTCAGCGAGTCCTCGTCATCGTCTTTAGCCGCAACCCATTCCGCCCCGTCCGCGGTGTATTCTTTCTTCCAGAACGGCGCGCGGGACTTCAGGTAATCCATCAGGTACTCCGCCGCCTCAAAGGCATTCACGCGGTGGCGTGACGCAGTGGCAACCATCATGATCATATCACCCTGACGCAGCTCGCCATGGCGGTGAATGACCAAAACATCCCCAAGATCCCAACGGCTTACGGCCTCAGCCGCGATCTTCTCAAGCGCCTTCTGGGTCATGCCGGGATAGTGCTCAATCACCATCCGATCCATGCCGCCCTGATCGGCATCACGCACCACACCGGTGAAGGTGACAATCGCGCCCATATTGCTATGCCCGGTCGCAAAATCCTGCGCCTCGCGGCCAAAATCAAACGGCTCTTCCTGAACAACGACGCGCATAGGAGACCTCTTAACCGCCTGTCATTGGTGGGAAAAACGCCACTTCACGCACGCCCTCAAGGCTTGCGTCAAAGTCGGTCAATTCCTGATCCACCGCCACACGCAAGGCACTCAAATCTGAGAAGGCCACCTCATAGCGCTCTTCCCGCGTCTTCAGCTCTTCCACCAACTGCATCACGGTTGCGGCGTTGGTCTCCACCTTTTCTTTCGGAATACCAATGCGCTCCCGCACCCATGCAAAATAGAGAACGTCCATTGCGATCAATCCTTTAGATGCGGCTTGGCTTTGTTGAAGTAGTCCACCCCAGTGATAGCGGTCAGCGCGGCGGCAATCCACAGCAACAAAAGTCCTACCCAGCCGCTCCACACCATCCCGGTGTGTTTCCAACGCAGCCCCTGCAGGTCTTCTACCTCCCCGGCCATGATCTGATCAAACAGCGCCAAATCCATGCCCCAAGCCGACATGCCCAGGTAATGCTCAAACACGCCTTGACCAAAAAGGAACGCAATCGCAACCATTTGCGTCGCCGTTTTCCACTTTGCCAGTTTGGTCACCTTGAGCGTTCCCGCTGTATCCCCAAGGAACTCGCGCAGACCCGAGACAAACACTTCGCGGAACAGAATTACTGTCGCCGGCAACACCAGCCAGGGCGACATCGAGCTGTAGCCCACGATGACCATCAACGCGATCACAACCATCGCCTTATCGGCAATCGGATCCATCATCGCGCCCAGCTTGGTTTCCTGCTTCCACAGCCGCGCCAGATAGCCGTCAAACCAATCGGTCACCGCGGCCACCAAAAACAGCATCAACGCAAACCAATCCGCGTAAGGCCTTTCAAAATAAAGAAACATCACAGCAACCATCGGGGCTGCAAACAGGCGCATCACAGAGAGGATGTTGGGAATGGTCCAGGTCATATCCCTGACTTAGCCTGTCTCCCCCCTCAGGGGAAGCGCGTTTGTGACGCGGTGCCGCCGCCATGGCTTGCAGCCCACAAATCTGTGCTACACTCAGTCGAGGCAAAGCGGGCAAGACCCTCGGGCGCACATCGTCAGAGGAGATACTCTTATGCAACCTGTTGTATTGCTTGTGGGGAAACTGCCCAATGTGATTGGCGCTGTCCCACGTCAACTTGATCACCTGCCCATTCAATGGCTCGGCGCCCATGATCACGGCGAGGTCATTCGTCAGTTGGACACCGAACCGCGCATTTGCTGCGTGATTATGGGCGCGAGCATGGATGGCGACACGCGCGGCGACCTGATTGGCCTGATCGCCACCCGTCGCCCGGACTTGTCGATCCATCTCAAGGACCGCGCCTCAGGTCCAGATGGCATGGTGGGTTTTGTCGAACAGATTGTCGAAAACCTCGTGCTGAGTGGAAAGATACCTGCTTAGGCAACACCCACCGCCCGTAGGGTTTAACTTCCTTCGTGGAAAAAGTCGTAAATTGTCTCCGCCAGCTTGTCAGAGACGCCATCCACAGCTTTCAAATCCGCCAGATTGGCCCGGCTTGCGGCTTTTGCGCTGCCAAAATGCGCCAACAAAGCCCGCTTTCGTGTCGCGCCCACGCCAGGTACGTCATCCAATGGCGTTGCGCCCACAGCTTTGGCGCGTTTCGCACGGTGTGTACCAATCGCAAACCTATGCGCTTCATCGCGCAGCCGTTGCACAAAATACAGCACCGGGTCATTCCGGCGCAGCGCCATCACGCTTTTGCCAACGCGGTGGAATTCCTCTTTGCCGTGGTCACGATCAACACCCTTGGCGACCCCTACCATAGGCACATCCTCGACACCGTATTCTTCCATGATTTCACGCACAGCGCTTACTTGCCCCGCACCACCATCAATCAACAACAGGTCCGGCCACATGCCTTTGTCGCGATCCGGGTCTTCCTTGAGAAGACGCTTAAACCTCCGGTTCAACACCTCTTTCATCATGCCAAAGTCGTCCCCCGGTGTGATGTCATCTCCCTTGATGTTAAACTTGCGATAGCTGTTTTTCATGAAACCTTCGGGACCAGCCACAATCATACCGCCCACCGCATTGGTGCCTTGAATGTGGCTGTTGTCATATACCTCAATCCGCTGAGGTGGCCCGTCCAGATCAAACGCCTCAGCCACCCCCAGCAGCAACTTCGCCTGCGTCGCTGTCTCGCTCATTTTCCGTGCCAAGCTTTCTCGCGCATTGCGCGCAGCGCCTTCCACAAGCTCCGCCTTCTCGCCACGCTGGGGTACGGTTATCTCAACCTTGCGCCCGGCTTTGGACCCCAGCGCCTCCGCCATCAACTCTGCGCTCTCAATCGGATGTGACAGGATCAACTGCCGCGGCGGCTCCTTGCCATCATAGAACTGTCCAATGAAGGCTTCCAGCACCTCGGCCGCCTCCACATCCGCACCCACCCGTGGATAGAAATCGCGGTTGCCCCAGTTTTGATTGGCCCGGATGAAGAACACCTGCACACAGGCCTGCCCCTTCTCCAGATGCAGTGCAATCACATCGGCTTCGGCCACCCCGCGCGGGTTGATACCTTGTGTCGTTTGCACCGAAGTCAACGCCCGAATGCGATCCCGTAACGTGGCTGCCTTCTCAAACTCCATTGCATCTGATGCCGCCTGCATCTGCTTCGCCAATGTCTCCTGAATTTGCGTCGACCGTCCGGACAAGAACCGCTCCGCATCGCGCACGCTTTCGGCGTAGGCACTCTCCGAAATCCGCCCCACACAGGGGCCAGAGCACCGCTTGATCTGAAACAGCAAACATGGGCGCGTCCGGCTCTCAAACTGTGCATCGGAACAATTGCGCAACAAAAACACCTTCTGCAACTGACTCAACGTACGGGTGACTGCGCCCGCATTCGCGAACGGCCCATAGTAATTGCCTTTTTCCTTTTTAGCCCCACGATGTTTTTTGATCTGCGGAAAACCATGTGCCCGGCTGACGAGAATATTGGGAAAGCTTTTGTCATCCCTGAGCAGCACATTGTACTTTGGCTTCAGCTGCTTGATGAGGTTCTGCTCCAGAAGCAGCGCTTCGGTTTCTGTCTTGGTGGTCAGAAACATCATCGAGCAGGTTTCGGAGATCATCCGCGCAATCCGTCCCGAATGGCCCGCTGGCCGGGCATAGTTTGCCACCCGCGCCCGTAGGTTCCGCGCCTTCCCAACATACAGAACCCGCGCTTGCGCATCGAGCATGCGGTAGACACCGGGCGAACCGTCCAGCGTCTTAAGGTAGCTTTGTATACATTCGTGTCCTGTCGGGCCGTCAGGACTTACATGGCTTTCAGAGGTCATGTGATCTCAAATATGATTCTTTTGGTCGGGCTGCAATCTTGCCATCCCCAACGCAAGAGTAAACAAATCCACCGAAGCTGTGGATAAGTCTGAAGATATCTTTTGCCCTCGCACGGATTTCCCTTGTTTTTGGCCACTTTCGGTGCATTGATTAAAAATTAGGCAAAAAAATAACCCCATGATTCAAAAGGAAAGTTTTTTATCCACACCTCAAATTATTGAAATCATTAAGAAAAAGTAACGATTGGATGACAGAACTGTGACCGGTGCAAAACTTGTTTCGCACATGTCTGTTTTGCTCTGACTTTGGGTCGCGATATCGGAACCGGTGTTTGCGCAAAGTTGGACAAAGTCATCCGTTTCACCAGCTCAAATGCTGCCCGCCATCAACGCAGATCGCCTGGCCTGTCACCCCTCTAGCGTCCAGCAAATAGCTCAGCGCGGCGACAATATCATCCATACCAACCCCCCGGCCAAGTACAGTTTTAGCCCGCTCCTCGGCAAAAGCTTCAGGCGTCTGATGTGCGCCTTGCAACGTTGGTCCCGGCGCGATGCCGTTCACGCGGATATGCGGCGCCAATCCCTGCGCGGCTGTCTGGGTCAGCGCCCAAAGCCCCATCTTTGCCAAAGTGTAGGTCGAAAACTCCGGCGTCAGGTTACGGATGCGCTGGTCCAGCATGTTCACCACCAGCCCCGCGGCCTCCGGCTCACCCTGGGCATCCCGCGTGGCTTCAAGCCCCTGCTCCGCCATGAACTGCGTCAGCACATAGGGCGCACGTAAGTTGCTCTCCATATGCCGATCCCAACTCTCTCTGGTTGAAGACCGCATTGTGTCATCTTCAAATATCGACGCATTGTTGATCAGACAGGTAATCGGCCCACCCAGTGCCGCAACACTCTCGGCAAACAACGCCTTGGTCTGCGCCTCATCCAGAAGGTCTGCCTGCACCGTAATGGCGGTCCGCCCACAGGCTTCAATCGCCGCCACGGTCTCCGCCGCCCCTTCATCGGAGGTCGCATAATGCACCGCCACGTCATATCCACGCCGCGCCAATGCCACGGCCATCGCCTGTCCAAGCCGCTGTCCGGCGCCAGTTACCAATGCCCGCGCCATATCAGTCTCCGCTTAAATTAGGTCAGGGTTATCAAGATGTAAGCTAGATAGAGTACGGTGAGAATGACACCCCAGATGCGTGTGATGTCTCTTTTTAGGAAAACAAATGGGATCAAGAGCAACGACGCGCCCAGCATCACCCAAAAATCAAACTCGAAGAAGTCCGGATCCACGCGGATCGGATGAATGATCGAGGTGATACCGATGATGGCCAACAGGTTGAACATGTTGGAGCCAATCACGTTGCCGAGCGCAACATCCGCCTGACGGCGCAGCGCCGCCATCACGGTGGTCGCCAGTTCGGGCAAAGAGGTACCCAGCGCGATCAGCGTCAATCCGATCACTGTGTCGCTCACGCCATAGCGGCGGGCAATGATTTCAGCGTTGTCCACCATCAGGTCCGCGCCCAATGGCAGGCCAACAAGCCCCAAAAGAAGGAAGACAATAATCCGCCACCACGGCATGTCCGAGTCTGCGCCCTCAACTTCTTCCTCGTCCATTTCCATGGCCGCTTCGGCCTTCTTGTGGCACCGCGCCTGATAGAACGCGCTGCCCAGCACCAAAGCCAGAGCGCCCAGAAGAACAATACCGTTGCCAAAACGGAAGAAACCGTCCGCAGCCAAAGCGATGAAGAGGACAGAAGCCGCAATCATCATGACGAAATTGCGCTTAGAATTACATTGGCTGGTGTGGATCGGCGCCAGAATGGCAGGAATACCCAGCACAAGCAGAATGTTGGCAATGTTGGAGCCGACAACGTTACCAATCGCTATGCCTGGCGCGTTCTTGAGCGCGGCTTGGATGGAAATCAGCAGTTCAGGCGCGGAGGTGCCAAAGGCCACAATCGTCAAAGAGACAATCAACGCCGGAATCCCGATCCGCAACGACAGGTTCACGGCGCCACGTACCAGCGCGTCCCCAGCCAGAAGCAGGATCACCAAACCCAGCGATACCAGCAACCATTCCATACTCTACCCCATGTCCTTGCCGCAGGGGCATGGTCCCTTGCCAATTTTGTAGCGCCCGCACTTAGGACATTTCCTTGATTGCAACTGCTTCTGTCCGGGAAACCGGAGCTTGCCAAACATTGCGAGCACCGCCATGCCGACCAGAAACAGAGAGACAATCTTTACCAGCACGTCAGAGCCCAAACCGCGCAAACTGCGCCCGCTCTTCAATGCCTGCAACCGCATCCTGGGCGAGTGAAGCCCCAAAACGCTGCCACATGGACCGTTTGATGCCATAGCGGCGCAGCTTCACTTTGTCCCCAAAGCGCGCCTTCAGAACCGGCACCAAATGCCCAACTTCGTCGATCAGACCAACCTCTTTGGCCTGCGACCCGATCCAGATTTCGCCGGTGAACAGGTCATCGTTGTCTGCAAGTTTATCGCCCCGCCGTGATTGCACGTGGACGATGAAGTTTTGATGAATTTGCTCCAGCATCCGCTTGAGCCGGGCCACATCTTCGGACTTTTCCGGCTTAAACGGGTCGAGCATCGATTTGCTCTCACCCGCCGTATACACGCGCCGCTCAAATCCCTGACGCGACAGAAAGACGTTAGCGCCAAACCCGGCGGAGATCACGCCAATGGAGCCGACGACGGAACTCTCGTCCGCGTAAATCTTATCCGCCGCCGCTGCGAGCCAGTAACCGCCAGACGCGGCCACATCCTCAACAAAAGCGATGACCGGCACACCTTTTTCCTCGGACAAGCGCCGAATACGGCTGCCGATCAGCGCGCTTTGCACAGGGCTGCCACCGGGCGAATTGATTTCGAGTGCCACGGCCTTCGGCTTGCCTTTGGCAAAGGCCTTTTCCAACATCGGCGCCAACGCGGCGTCGTTCAATTGTCCACGGCCACCCGCAGCAATCATGCCTTGCAGACGGACCACCGCCACAGTGGGCGCTTTTTTGGCAAAAGGGTTTAAGCGTTTCATCTCATGGCATGTAGAACGCGCATGGTCGTTTCACAAGGCAAGCACCTCAGGAAAGCGATGTTTGTGATCAAAAATCCTGATGTGACGCGAGTCACCCCGCGTCACTCAGCACGTCACGCCCGAATGCGCCAACCGGTCTTGAAGATCCACCAGATGATGCCCATGCAAAGCGCGGTGAAGCCAAAGATCGCCAGAAGGCTCAACCCCACAGGCACATCTGCGGTGCCAAAGAACGACCAGCGGAAGCCGGAAATCAGGTACACAACCGGATTAAACAACGTGATTTTCTGCCAGATCGGCGGCAGCATCGAGATTGAATAGAACGACCCGCCAAGGAACACGAGCGGCGTCACCACCAGCAGCGGGATCAACTGCAACTGCTCGAAGTTACCCGCCCAAACCCCGATGATGAAGCCAAACAGCGAGAAGCTCACACAGGTGAGCACCAGAAACAGCACCATCGCCCAGGGGTGCGTGACCGGCACATCAACAAACATCGACGCCGTGACCAAAATCACCACACCAATAAACAGCGCTTTGGTCGCCGCAGCACCCACAAAACCGAGCACAATTTCCAAAAAGCTGACCGGCGCGCTCAGAAGCTCATAAATCGTGCCAATGAACTTCGGGAAGTAGATGCCAAAGGACGCATTTGAGAGCGCCTGCGTCATCACCGACAGCATGATCAGCCCCGGCACAATAAACGCCCCGTAGCTCACGCCCTCAACCTGATCGATCCGGCTGCCAATCGCAGCGCCAAACACCACAAAGTAGAGTGACGTGGAAATCACCGGAGAAATGAAACTCTGCGCAATCGTGCGGAAGAACCGCACCATTTCAGAGTAGTAGATAGCCCAAACAGCCGTGAAATTCATGCCGCGCCCTCCTTCACCAGCCCGACAAAGATGTCCTCAAGGCTCGACTGTTCCGTCTGAATGTCTTTGAGCTGCAACCCAGCCGCACTGATCTCACCCAATAGCCGGGTAATCCCTGTGCTCTCGCCGCTGGTGTCATAATGATAACGCAGCGCATTGCCACCCTCGGCAATCTCTAGATTATACGCCGACAGGCTCTCCGGCACGCTGTCAACCGGCGCTTGCAGGTCCACTTGAAGTGTCTTCTGCCCCAAGCGCTGCATCAGCGCCGCTTTCTCTTCCACCAGCAGCAGCTCACCACCGTTGATCACGCCCACACGATCGGCAATCGCCTCGGCCTCTTCGATGTAGTGCGTGGTCAGAATGATGGTCACGCCCTGCTCTTTCAGCGCGGCAACCACATCCCACATATCCTTGCGTAGCTCAACGTCCACACCTGCGGTTGGCTCATCCAAAAACAGAACACGCGGCTCATGGCTCAGTGCTTTGGCAATCAACACCCTCCGCTTCATACCGCCTGACAGCTCCATCACGCGCGAGTCCTTTTTATCCCAAAGGGAAAGCTGCCTGAGGATCTCTTCAATTTTTGCTGGATTGGCTTTTTTCCCAAACAGCCCGCGCGAATAAGCGACCACATCGTTCACCTTGTTGAAGGGCTCCAGATTGATCTCCTGCGGCACCAAGCCGATCATCGAGCGCGCCGCGCGGTAGTCTTTGACCACATCGTGCCCACCGACAGACACCGATCCTGCACTCGGATTGGTGATCCCGCAAATGGTGGAAATCAACGTGGTTTTACCCGCGCCATTCGGTCCAAGAAGCGCGAGAATTTCGCCTTCCTTGATGCCCAAGGTCACGCCTTTAAGCGCCTCAAACCCACCTTTGTAGGTCTTGCGCAAATCTTTGATGTCTACAATCACCGCCGGCTCCCTCTTCCGGTGTGCACCTTTTTAAGCGCGCCACCATATCAGGTGGCAGGTCCGCGCCAAGTGCATAAATATTCAGAGGGACATGTGCACCATCGCACGGCTCTACAAGCCCGGGTGTGCAAACTGTTTCACATGAAAAGAACGTTTCGCGCGGCTCAACCGCCAGTCATTCGCTTCAGCAGGCTTTTCTTTGGAGGCTCTTCAGCAGCTGCTTCAGCGGTCTCTACTTCCTCTTCCACTGGCCCTTCCAATGAGGTCTGCAAGTTTGTGAAAAACTGATCCGCCATCTTTTTGGAGAAGCCATCAATCAGCCGGCTACCCAGCTGTGCCAGCTTGCCGCCCACCTTTGCGTCCACCTCATAGCTCAACAACGTGCCGGTTTCGCTTGGTGCCAAAGTTACATCTGCTCCACCCTTGGCAAACCCAGCCGCACCACCCTTGCCTTCGCCAGTCAAGGTCAAGCTCTCGCCCTCAACCAAGTTGGATAAGATCACTTTGCCTTTAAAGGTGGCTTTCACTGGGCCAACCTTCTGCACCACAGTGGCTTCAAAACCCTCTTCCACGTTACCGGTCACTTCCTTCGCACCCGGCACACATTGCAACAGACTATCGGCACTAAGCAGTGCCGCCCAAACCTCCGCCACCGGGGCCGCGATTTCGCGCTGGTCACTCATATGCATGCTGGCTCTCCTCCTACGGCGTTCTGCGGTCAACCTAGGCAGATGCGTGTATCGCTGCAAGCACACCAAGGTCGTAACGACCATTATTGAGAGTCGCCTGCAACTTTATCAGGGTGGGACAAAAACATGTGTATGCTGGGGTTGATCTCAGATCGTCAAAGACCATATGAACAGCACATAAGTTAATCACATTAACATAAGAGTTCCCGATGCCCTCCGACATCCAAAGAAAGCTGACAACCATTCTTGCAGCAGATGCCGCAGGCTACAGCCGCGTCATGGAAATCAACGAGGAGGAAGGCCTGCGCGCGCTGAAGGCCTCCCGTGCCGTGTTCAAAAAGTTCATTGCCCGCCATCAAGGCCGGGTGGCGAACACCGCAGGCGACGGTTTGATCGCGGAATTTCCTTCGGTGGTCGAGGCGGTGCAATGCGCCATCGAGGTGCAACGCGAACTGGGCGACCAGCAACAAGACCCTGACATGGCGCTCAACTTCCGCATTGGCATACACCTTGGTGATGTCATGGTGGATGGCGAAGACCTGCTTGGCGAGGGCGTTAACCTTGCCGCCCGGCTGCAAAGCATGGCGGAACCGGGGGGCATTTTGCTGTCGCAACAGGTTTACGATCAGGTGCGCGGCAAACTCACCGTCGGCTTTGACTACATCGGTGAACGCCATCCCAAAAACTTCTCCGAAGGCGTGCAAGTCTACTGTGTGGCCAACATGGCAACCTCCTACCCGAAGATGCACATCCCGGAACCTAAACGCCCAAGCTCAGAGTCTGCTCCACAAACCGCCGCCCCCTTCACGGCGAAAGCAAGCTCTTAGCCGGAGGATGAGTTTGACGAGGTCCTCAACAAAGAGCGCCCCCAAACCGCTCCCGCCGACGCAAAGGACGACGACGCCGAAGCGGCGCTGCGCGCGCGCGGGAAACAATTTGCTTGCGCTGATCTTCGGCGCTCTATGTGTGATCGACATGATCTCAGGACGCGGGCTCTGGGCGCATTGGCCCGGCCTCGCCCTTCTGACAGCTTGGTTGTTCCAAGCAGCACCCCTTTGGCCCAACACTCGGTTCAGCCCAGCCATGCTCCGTGGCACAGTTGTTGTCGCAGCGCTGGTGCTCATCAACCTCTTTTCCTGGGATGGATACTTTTGGGCCATCTGGCCGGCAGGCGCTTTAGGGTTTGCTGCGCTGATGCGTCGGACTCGCAAGCGCACCTGACCCTCCTAAACAACTCAAATGATGTCCCACCTCCGAAGCTCCGGAGGGCAGTGTTTGCGCGTAATAACGCATTTTCCTCAATGCGGAAAAACATTCCACATATTGACAGATCGCCCCGAATCCCGTCTCCTAGTCGTAAGTGAAACTAAATTTCGCATTGCGGAATTATTTGACAAGCATGGGTTGGGAGCCGGTCACATGATTTCTAGAATTCTCAAACTCGAAGACGGTGTGGGCTGCGAATTTGGCCTCTCCAAATGGGTTAAAATCGATCAAGCCATGATCGGCGCCTTTGCCAAGGCCACCGGCGACGCGCAATCCATCCACACTGATCCAGACGCCGCCAAGGGCACGCCTTACGGCAGCACAGTGGCCCCTGGCTTCCTGACGCTCTCTCTGCTCAGCCAGATGATCGCCGATGCGGTGCCGCGCACCGAAGCCGAAAGCGCCGGCATCAACTACGGATTCGATCGCGTGCGCTTTGTCGCCCCGGTGAAAGCGGGTGCCGAAATTCGCGGCCGCTTCACTCTTGCAAAATACTCCGAGCCACAACCCGGCGTGATCGAGATGCAGTGGAATGTCACCGTCGAAATCAAAGGCGAAGACAAGCCGGCGCTGGTGGCGCAATGGAAAAACCTGCGCTTTGAACAGGGCGTGGAAACCTACGCGCAGGCCAGCTAAGTCGCGCAATTCGCACCTCCGCAAAACAGCCGCGATACAGACGCAATACCGACGTGAACAAATCAGGACTTTTAGACATACGTGACGCCCTTATTGTCTCCACCGCCCGAACGCCTATTGGCAAAGCCTACCGCGGTGCGTTCAACAACACCCAGGCCCAGGAACTGATCGGCCATGCGGTTTCTCACGCGATCTCCCGCGCTGGGTTGGAAGGCCACGAAGTCGAAGACTGCATCATTGGCGCCGCGCTTCAGCAAGGCGCTACAGGTGGGAACATCGCCCGTCAGGCTGTAATCCGCGCAGGACTTCCGGTAAGCGTTGCCGGCATGTCTCTGGACCGTAAATGCGCCTCCGGCTTGATGGCCATAGCCACGGCTGCCAAGCAGGTCGTGCACGATGGCATGGACGTCGCGATTGGTGGCGGCGTGGAGTCCATCTCTCTGGTGCAAAACGACAAAATGCGCATGGACCGCCGCGTTGATCCGTGGATCAAAGCACACAAACCGGCTCTCTACATGTCCATGTTAGAGACCGCTGAGATCGTCGCCGCCCGCTACGGCGTGACCCGCGAAGATCAAGACGCTTATGCGCTGCAATCCCAACACCGCACCGCCGCTGCGCAGGCGGCAGGCAAGTTTGACGACGAGATTGTCACGCTGACCTCAACCATGGGTGTGATGGACAAAGAGACCAAAGAGATCTCCTTTCAAGAGATTACGCTTGAGAACGACGAAGGCAATCGCCCCTCCACCACCTTGGAGAACTTGCAAGGTCTGAACCCGGTATTCAAGGACGGACAGCAAGTCAAACAAGGCGAACACATCACCGCAGGCAACGCCAGCCAACTGTCCGACGGCGCCTCCGCCTCGGTGATCATGGAAGCCAAAATGGCTGAAAAACAAGGGCTTGAGCCATTGGGACGATACGTGGGCGTGATGGCCGCCGGGTTGGAACCGGATGAAATGGGCATCGGCCCGATCCACGCCGTGCCAAAACTGCTCGAAGCCCACGGCCTGAAAATGGACGACATCGGCCTCTGGGAACTCAACGAGGCCTTTGCCTGTCAGGTGCTGCACTCCGCCCGCGTGTTGGGTATTCCCAACGAGATCTTAAACGTCAACGGTGGCGCAATTTCCATCGGCCACCCCTACGGCATGTCGGGCGCCCGCATGGTTGGCCACGCCCTAATAGAAGGCAAACGCCGCGGCGCAAATTATGTCGTCTGCACCATGTGCGTCGGCGGCGGCATGGGCGCAGCGGGCCTCTTTGAGGTTCTGTAACTTCCTAAATTCAAAAGAAAAAGTGCAGCACCTCAGCCGGGCACTGCACTCTTTAGTCAAATAAGACTGTCTCAGCCGCCAACCGTGCGTGACACAATCTCCGCCACGGTGCCGTCATCCATCATAGATTGTAACGCAGCGTTGAAGTCCGTAATGAATTTTTAGGATTCTTCATCCTGCCAATCCGCACGAAACCCAATATGGGCGGTCTCTGCAGAGGCATCCAAAACGCGCACCACGCCTTTTAGCCCGTTGCCGTTGATCACCATTTCAGCCGCCAACTGCTCCTGCACGTAGCAATCAATACGACCTTTCTCGAGCTTCTTCAGGTTTTGCTCAGTGGTCTGGGCCTCTTGCAAAGTGATCGCCCCGGCATCCACCATTTCAAAAAAGGCCTCACCCGGTGTGCCAAACCCGGCGTTGTTGCCAAAGGTCAGGCCCGCAAAATCCGCCGGGTAAGACCAACCCGATTGGGCTACGCCTTCCCGACAATACACGGATACTTTCTCGGTCACCGGAGAGGTCGAGTACGTACCAATCCATGGACGGGAGTCTGGACGGTAGTAAGTTCCAATCAAACCGTGGGCTTGCCCGGACTCAACCAACCTCACAGCGCGCGACCAAGGCACCGCTTCCAACACCACGTCATACTCGCCTCCGACACGCGACAAGGCCTCATTGATAAATTCGGCCCAAATTCCAGTCGGTTGACCGTCCTCCAGCCCCATGTAGGGCGCGTAGGCTTCATCCTGAACCAACTTGATTGGGGCTGCAGTAACCGCAGTCGCTGCAGTCGCGCAGGCCAGGGTCGCGGCATAAATTACACGTTTCAACATTTCAAACGTCCTCCAGATGTGAAAGCGTTTCAAAGCTGGGCAAACGCTCTTCTGGGAGGATTAAATTGATGTTTATTTCTGGCTTTGGATCCATACAGAAGGTCAATTTGGACTCACTGACCTCGCAAGTAAGCATAGCTTGATCCAAGCGACTTCCACCTAATTTTCCCCTCACAGGCAATCACAGCCCGGTGAAGCCTGCTCCCTAACTCCCGACTTACCCGTATCTTGCCTCCAACATAGGAGGAACAACCATGCTCACACGCCGCGCAACCCTTGGCCTTTTTGCTGCCACTCCGCTGGCTTACGTACTCACACCGCAAGTCGCATTGGCCCGCGAACCGGAAGTGTTTCAAAACCCCATCGCAATCAATGGATATGACCCGGTGTCCTATTTCACTGACCAAAAGCCGGTCGAAGGGTCTGCCGCAAACCTTGTCGACTGGAACGGGGCGACCTGGCGATTTGCCTCCGCTCAAAACGCGGCGAAGTTCCAAGCAAACCCAGAGACTTACGCCCCGCGTTTTGGCGGCTACTGCGCCTATGCAGCTTCCAAGGGGTACCTCGCGCCGACCATCCCCGAGGCCTGGACCATCCATGAAGATGTGCTCTATCTCAACGCCAACCTGCGCGCACAAGAACTCTGGCGTCAGGACATTCCCGGCAACATCAAAAAGGGCCTCGCCAACTGGCCTGGCGTCTTGGGTTAACCATTCTCCGGTGTGGTCTCCAACGTGGAGATCACACGCCCCATCAGTTCCAAAAGCTGCTGTTGCTCTGCGCCCGTTAAGCCAGACACCGCCCGCGCATTGACCGCCGTAGCCTCAACATAGGCCACCTCCCGCAATGCGCGGGCTTTCTCTGTCAATCTAATACGTTGCACCCGCCCGTCGCCCTCGTCACGTTGGCGTGTGACCAGCCCATCGCGCTCCATACGTGTCAACGTGGCCGCCAAAGTCGGCTGCTCGACACCCAACTTAGCGACCAGCTCCTTTTGGGTCAGCCCATCTTTTTCCCATAAATGCAACAAAGCCGGAAACGCGCCCAGCGCGATTCCGTGCGGTTTAATCCGTGCTTCCAAGTCACGCGCCATAAGCCGCGCAAAATGGTTCACCACATAGCCCAATGAGGTCTCAGTTCGAAAATCCATACCAACACCCTTGCATTACATAGCACGCTATACAATATAATATAGCAAGCTATGTAAATGGAGATTCCCATGCTGTCCACAGTTCACAAAATCGCTGCCGCCTTGGCCACCGCAACCATTGCAACCTTTTGGGCTTCCACGCTATTTTCCGAGGTCTTTCTGGATCACACCGCCATCACAGCCGTAAAAACCGCGATTCCTTACGGCTTTTTCGTCTTAATCCCCGCAATGGCGCTTGCCGGTGTGACTGGTGCAAAGCTGGCTAAAGGCCGCGTGGGCGGCGTGTTGGGCGCAAAGTCCAAACGCATGCCAATTGTGGCTGCCAACGGCATCCTAATCCTGATCCCCGCAGCTCTGTTCCTCGCAAGCAAGGCGCAGGCGGGCAGCTTCGACACAAGCTTTTATGTGGTGCAAATCTTTGAACTGTTCGCCGGCGCCTTAAACCTGACTCTGCTTGGCCTCAACATTCGCGATGGCCGCAAGCTCACCGCAGGCAAACGCCGCCGCGCCAAAGAGTAAAACCAAAAACGCCCCGACATTGCGGAGCGTTTTCTCAATCCTCAGCCAGCAGCCTACGCCGCATAGTCTTTCATCACTTGGCTCAGGTGATAGTCCGTATCGCCCAGCTGCGCATCGAGCATAATCAACCGTTTGGCATAGTGGCTCACCGCATACTCCCAGGTCATGGCAATCCCGCCATGCATCTGAATGCTCTCTTCCGCCACCAAACGCGCCGCACGGCCAATCATATTCTTGGCCATAGAAGAATAGCGACTTGCGTCCTCACCGCCCAGTTCGGCGGCGGCCTTAATCGTGATCGACCGCGCCTGCTCAATCTCGGTTAACATGTCTACTGCACGGTGTTGCAGCACCTGAAACTTGCCAATCGGAACGCCAAATTGCTTGCGCTGCTTGAGGTAGTCCACCGTCGTGGCATGTGCCACGTCCATCGCGCCCACTGCCTCGGCACAGAGAGCAACAATCCCTGCGTTTACAACATCTGCCAGCGCCGCCTCGGCCTCCGCCAAGATCAACGTGGCAGGCGTGTCATCAAGCAACAATTCCGCCGCGCCACCGCCATCCATCATGCCATAGGACGTGACATTTGCATCGCATGCGTTCACCGCAAATACACCCAGTCCATCGCCATATTTCGCAGCCACAAGGATCACATCCGCCGCCTGCCCGCCATAAGCCGTGGACTTGCGCCCCGACAAAGCGAACTCGTCGCCCTTTGCCATAGCCACCGTGGCGATTTGGTCAAGTTCGTAGGGCGCATCAATCTCCGTGATCGCGACCGCATATTTGCTCGCCCCAGTCAGCAACCCCTCCTGATCTGCCCCAGACGCTGCCAAAATCCGCGAAGCCATCAGCGCCCCTAGAACAGGCTCAGGACACAGCGCTTTGCCAAGCGCCTCAAACACAACGGAAATATCAAATCCACTGCCCCCCATGCCGCCAGCCTCTTCCGGCGCCAGCGCATAAAGCGCACCGAGTTCCACCAACTGATCCCACAGCGCGGGATCATGATACGGCGCCTCATAAGCCACCTTGATGCGGTGCTCGACGGGGTATTGTTCACTCAAGAACCGCCCCAACGTATCCGCCAACATCTGGCGATCTTCGGTCAGATTAAAGTCCATCTCAAAGCTCCAGCATGGTTTTTGTCACGATGTTCCGCTGGATCTCATTGGACCCACCAAAAATCGAGGTTTTGCGATTGTTGAAATACCGCGCCGCATTGTGCTCGGTGTCAGTTGGGCCAAACATCAGATTGCCCTCAGTGACATGTCCCGGGAACGGTGCTGCCGCGGGACCCAAGGCCCGCCGCGCAAGGTCTTTGAGTTCCTGATTGATCACTGTGCCTTTGATTTTCAACAACGAGGTTTCCGGCCCAGGCGCGCCCTGTTCCTGTGCTTTGAACAACATCCGCAGATTGGTGATTTTCATCGCCTCAAGATCAATCTCCGCCTGCGCTATCCGTGCCGCAAACAACGGATCTTCAATCAGTGGCTTGCCCCCACGCATCGTTTGGCGGGCAATCGCTTTCACTTCTGCCAGCGCCTGCATAGAAAAGCCCACGCCCGCAATGCCGGTCCGTTCATGAGACAGCAAGAATTTCGCGATGGTCCAGCCTTTGTTTTCCTCCCCAACGAGGTTGCCAATCGGTACCCGCACATCAGTGAAAAACACCTCATTCACCTCATGCCCGCCTTCGATCAGTTTGATCGGGCGCACCTCAATCCCCGGCGTCGCCATATCCACAAGGATAAAGCTGATACCAGCCTGTTGCTTTACATCGGGATCAGTTCGACACAGGCAGAAAATCCAATCCGCATGTTGCCCCAAGGTGGTCCAGGTCTTTTGACCATTGATGACCCACGCATCGCCATCACGCTCGGCCTTGGTCTTGAGTGAGGCCAAATCGGACCCTGCCCCGGGTTCCGAATACCCCTGACACCACCAATCCGTGCCGTCCAGAATACGTGGTAGGTAATGGTCTTGCTGTTCTTTGGAGCCAAATTTAATCAGCACCGGCCCCAGCATATTAAGGCCAAAGGGCACAATGCGCGGCGCATAGGCACGACAGCATTCTTCCTCAAAAATATGCTTCTGCACCGGGCTCCATCCTGGTCCACCAAACTCTTTGGGCCAGATCGTCGCCAGCCAACCACGCGTATTCAGAATGGCGTGCCAGTCTTCCATCATCACCTTGGTCAGCTCGCCTCCGGCCCGCACCGCGCTGGAAATCTCTTCCGGAAGCTGCTCAGCGAGAAACACCCGCACCTCATCGCGAAACGTCAGATCCTCTTTGGAATAACTCAGGTCCATGCCGTCACTTCCCCTTGTTCAAATCGGCAAATGTCGTGCCATCCTCGGCCATTTTCCGAAGGAGTGCAGGCACTTGCCAGTAATGCGCATCCTCTTGAGCATAGGCCTCAATACGTTTCACCAACTCCGCCGCGCCAATGGTGTCGGCATAGTGCAGCGGCCCGCCACGAAAGCGCGGGAAGCCATAGCCAGACAGGAATACCACATCCACATCCACAGGTCGCAGCGCGATGCCATCTTCAACCACCCGCGCGGCCTCTGAAATCATCGCCGTCATGTAGCGGTCCACGATCTCTTCGTCGCTGAAGTGGCGCGGCGTGACACCTGCTTTGGACCGCTCGTCATCGATGATGGCGTTCAGGTCTGGGTTCTCTAGCGTCTCGCGACCTTCATAGACAAAATAGCCTTTGCCCGTCTTGCGCCCATTCCACTCGTTTTCGCTCAGCCGGTCAGCAATCGCGCCACTATAGCGCTCCTCCGCCGGACGGGTTGCCTCACGCCGCTTGCGGGTCATGTAGCCGATGTCCAACCCGGCCAGATCGCCCACACGGTGCGGCCCCATGGCAAAGCCAAAACCTTCCAGCGCCTTATCCACCTGATCCGGATGCGCCCCATCCAGCACCAGATAGCTCGCGGTTTTCAGGTAGTGCCCAAGAATACGGTTGCCGATGAACCCATCACAGACCCCGGCCCGAACAGCCACTTTGCGCATCTTCTTAGCCAGCGCAAAGCCCGTCGCCACAACCTCCGGCGCGGTCTTCTCACCCACAACCACCTCAAGCAGCTTCATAATGTGCGCCGGGGAGAAGAAGTGCAGCCCCAACACATCCTGCGGCCGCTTGGTCATCGCCGCGATCTCATCAACGTCGAGGTACGAGGTGTTTGAGGCCAGAACCGCACCCTCTTTGCAGATCGCGTCCAGCTTGGTGAATATCTCCTTCTTGATCTCCATCTTCTCAAACACCGCCTCGATCACCAAATCGACCTGTGCAAGGCTCTCCATCTCGGTGGACGCCGTCAGCTTCGCCAACGCCGCATCGCGCTTTTCCGCGCTCATCTTGCCGCGCTTCACCGCGCCTTCCAGATTTCCGGTGATGGTCGCCACACCGCGATCCAATCCCTCTTGCGAAACCTCGATCAGTGTCACAGGCAGACCAGCCATCAAGGCAGAGGTCGAAATGCCGGAGCCCATTGTCCCGCCGCCGATCACGCCCACACTGGCAATGTCGCGCGGCTGCGCCTTCTTCTCTGGAATGTTCGCAACGGCCCGCTCGCCAAAGAAGGCGTGGATCAAACCTTTGGACTGCGGCGACGGCAAACACTCCATGAACCGCGCCCGCTCAAACGCCAGCCCGTCTTTGAAATCCCCAGTCGAGGCCGCCACGCATTCCACGCATTTCTGCGGCGAGATCAGATGCGGATGCTTCTTCTGCACCGCTGCCATAGTGGCCTCAATCGCCACGTCATTCGGCACCGTGCTCAACTCACCGGTCCGGCGCGTTACCAACGTCCCCGCCACAACGTCCTTGGCCGCCGCCAATGCCACATCACGCGGTTCACCCTCGTCGATGCGATCCACAAGCCCCATTTCCAACGCGTCTTTCGCCGGTACATGGCGACCCGACAGGATCAAGTCCAATGCATTGGGAATGCCTACCAAACGTGGCGCACGCTGTGTGCCACCGGCCCCAGGCAGAATCCCCAACAGAACCTCCGGCAAACCAACCTTCGCCGTCGGAACAGCCACCCGGGCATGACAGCCCATCGCGGTTTCCAATCCACCGCCCAGCGCCGTGCCATGGATCACCGCCACAATCGGCGTCTCGTTATCCTCAAGGATATTGCAGACCTCGGGCAAGCCGGGCTCCAGAGGAGGCTTACCAAACTCAGTGATGTCCGCGCCGGCAATGAACGTCCGCCCCGCGCAGTAGAAGCCAATCGCTTTGGCACTTCCTGCCGCTTTGATTTCGGCAAGGGCATCGACAATGCCTTGACGCACCGCAACGCCACTGGCGTTCACCGGCGGGTTGTTGATGCAGATCAGCGCCACATCTTCCACAAATTCCACGGTGACCTTTTCCTCGCCCATCGTGAGCCTCCCTCGCATACATATGTTGACCGCAGTCTAAGGCGGCTTCGGTCACGCGAACATCTGTTTCGCCCCCCTGCGGCAAAAAACGACGCGACGACACTTGCGCGAAATTTCCCGCTGCAAACTCGCAAAGCCACGCTAGGCTACCTTACGCCCCACGCGGACATGCAAGATCAAAGGACGGCACCATGCCCCACCCCAACGCCCGCATCCCGGATTTCTGGCCCACCGGCAAAGACTGGACCTTTGAACGGCCAGATCAACCGATTGATGTCAGCATGGATGAGGCCGTGGCCAAATGGAGCGACCGTATTGCCGTGACCTACAACGGCGCTGACTACACTTACCGTGACATCGCCGCACACGTGACCGCACTGGCCGGCTACCTGCAACACGTTGGCCTGACCAAAGGCGACCGTGTACTGCTCTACACCCAGAATTGCCCGCAATACATTATCAGCTTCTTTGCCATCCTGCGCGCAGGTGGCGCGGTGGTGCCTGTGAACCCGATGAACAAACAGACCGAAATCGACTATCTCGTCGCAGACACCGGTGCCAAAATCGCCATCTGCGCGCTGGAGCTGTCTGAGCAAATTTTGCCTGCTCTCAAACGCGGCGATCTTACTACTCTGATCGGCACCCGCATGACTGATATGGGCCGTGACGACTTCGACCTGATCCCGCCCAATCTGGCGCAGGCGATGTCCGAACAAGATGCCGAAACTCTTGGCATCACAAGCTTCCAATCGGCGCTGGACGCAGGCCATGTGCCCGCCCAACGCGACACCACCAGCGATGACCTCGCCGTCATCCCCTACAGCTCCGGCACAACCGGCCAGCCCAAAGGTTGTATGCACACCCACCGCACATTTTTGGCGTCACTCTACGCCAGCGTGATCTGGAACCCGCCACATGAAGACACCGTGCACCTCGCCGCGCTACCGTTTTTCCACGTCACCGGCATGGTCGGCGGCATGTGCGCACCGATCCTGACCGGCGGACGTAATGTGATCCTGCCGCGCTGGTCCTCCAAACTGGCAGCCGGCCTGATCAAACGCTACAAGATCGCCCGATGGCGCTCGATTGCCACCATGGCAATTGATCTGGTGAACGACCCGGATTTTGAAACCTACGATCTCTCTACGTTGGAGATGATCGGTGGCGGTGGCGCAGCCATGCCAGACGCGATTGCCAAACGGCTCAAAGACATGACCGGTCTGGACTACATCGAGGGCTATGGCCTGTCGGAAACCATGGCTGCCACCCACATCAATCCCATCGAAGCCCCAAAACGCCAATGCCTTGGCCAGCCCATATATGAGGTCGACAGCCGCGTGCTGGACATCGGCGGCGACACGGAACTGCCAAACGGTGAAGTGGGCGAGATTGTCATGCACGCCCCGCAGAACTTCACCGGCTACTGGCAACGCCCGGAGGCCACCGCCGAGGCCTTTGTGGAGATCGACGGCGTGCCGTTCTTCCGCTCCGGCGACATCGGGTATCGCGACGCAGACGGCTATTTCTTCATGGTTGACCGCGTGAAACGCATGGTCAACACCGCAGGCTTCAAAGTCTGGCCTGCCGAGATCGAGATGCTGATGCTGCACCACCCGGAGATTGCCGAATGCTGCGTGGTCGGCGCCAAAGACGACCGACGCGGCGAATGTGTAAAAGCCTTTGTCGTGCCCCAAGCCGAGGCCCGTAACACACTCACGGAAGACGCCATCATCACGTGGTGCAAAACCCAAATGAGTGCCTATAAATGTCCCACCATTGTAGAGTTCATCGACGCATTGCCCAAATCCGGCGTCGGCAAGGTCTTGTGGAAAGAGCTCTCATGACGCATAGAAAATTCCACCATGCGGAAATAGACACGACCCAATGAGAAAACGCACGCCCGTCGCCAGCGACACACCAGCCCCCGAAACAGACCGCCAGTTTGTGACTGCCCTGTCGCGCGGGTTGGATGTGTTGCGCTGCTTTCGCCCCCGCGACCGCGCGGGTCTGTCCAATCGCGACATTGCAGACCGCACCGGACTGCCCAACTCGACCATTTCGCGCCTGACCTACACACTGCTGCAAACCGGTTACTTGCTCTATGACGAGCAAACCGGCCGCTACCGTATTGGCGTGCCTGCGCTAAGCCTTGGCTTTGCCTGCCTCGGCTCCATGCCCATGCGCGACGCCGCCAAAGACCACATGCAGCGCCTTGCGGATTATGCAGGGGACGGCGTGCAAGTGGCCCTTGGGGCGCGCGATGACCATACCGTAACCTACCTTGCCTGCGCCCGAGCGGACCACGGCATGATGTCCCTGCAACTGGGCGTCGGTTCGCGTATTTCACTGGCCCGCTCCGCCATGGGCCGCGCCTATATCGCCGGATGCAAAGCGGATGAACGTGCCGAAATTCTTGAGACATTGGCCGAACACCACGGGCCAGAGCGTTGGCCTGCCATTCTTGACGGCATCAACGCCGCTGCCGCGCAGATCGCCGATAAGGGCTTTTACGTGAACTACGGCGACTGGCACGAGGGTGTGCATTCCCTTGCAGTACCGTTCCCCATTGGCAGCGAAGCGGCGCCCGACATGGCCCTCAACCTCGGCGGTCCCGCGCCTTTCCTCACCAAAGATCGCATGGAAAATGACCTCGGCCCGCGCCTCTTAGAAATCGCCAAGGCCCTGCGCCTGCACGCCACCCAAATCTAAAACCGCTTGACGCTTACCTGATCGCACCCCACCGTGAACGTCGCACTTTTGGGGAAGCATCATCATGGTCAAGATCACAGCCAAGGACATCGACGCCTATCAGCAGGACGGCGTTGTCCTGATCCGCGGTCTGTTTGCGGATCACGTCGAGACCCTGCGCAAAGGTGTCGAGCGCAATCTGACAGAGCCCGGCCCCTACGCGTCTAACAACGAAAAAGCAGGCCAAACCGGCCGCTTCTTTGACGATTACTGCAACTGGCAGCGCATCCCGGAGTTTCAAGAGGTGGTCGAAACCTCCGCCGCCGCGGAGATCGCCGCACAGCTAATGCAATCCAACACAGTCCAGATGTTCCACGACCACGTTTTGGTGAAAGAACCTGGCACCTCCATGGCCACGCCTTGGCACACCGATGGGCCCTATTATTTCGTTGAAGGCCAACAAAACATCAGCTTCTGGTCGCCGCTTGATCCGGTCAAAGACGCCACCCTACGTATGGTCGCGGGCAGCCACAAATGGGAAAAACCGGTCCTGCCCACCCGCTGGGTCAGCGAGGAAAGCTTTTTCCCCGACGAAGACACTTACATGCCGATCCCTGACCCGGACGCCGAAGGCATGCGCGTTTTAGAGTGGGAGATGGAACCCGGCGACGCCGTGGCCTTCAACTACCACATCCTGCACGGCGCAAGGGGTAACACCGCCACCGACCGCCGCCGCGCCTTTTCCCTGCGATTGCTTGGTGATGATGCCCGCTATGTGGAACGTCCCGGCCCCACCTCTCCGCCGTTCCCCGGCCACGACATGATAGAGGGCCAAAAGCTGCGCGAAGACTGGTTCCCAAGGTTGTGGCCACGCCGTTAAAACAATCCTAGGAATTTGTACAAAAAGCGATATTCTCGTCAAAGGTTTGTCAGGACTTCTCTGCAACCCTGCCGCAAGACAGACTTAGGAACGCGACACGATGAAGCTTTTTGCCGTCGGCCTTTTGGCCTTCACCGCCAACACCTCCCCCCCGGCGCAAGCGCCATCCAACAGCACACCGCCGCCAGCCCCACCCCCATTGAAAGCGGGTTTTGGGAATACGGCTCTTGGCGCGTGTTTGCAGAAACCATCGACACCGGCGAAGATTTGCGCCGCACCTGCACCGCGCTCACCGGCGGCGACGGCGAGCCTTCCCTGAGCATCGAAATAAGCAACGGCGACGGCGGGCCTCCTGACTTCTTCCCAGGTGTATCAATCAGCGAGCACGCCATTCGCGGCTATCCCACCGTGATGCAGGACGGACAAGCTGTCTACATTCGCTTTGATGACGAAGACAGCATGGACGCCGTGGTCACCGGATATTTTGACGAAGAGGGCTTTGCCCACGCCTTTTTCCGCTTTGACCACCCCGACAGTCAATGGATGCTGCGCGCCATGCGCAAAAACCACCAACTCGATGCGGTTGTGGGCGGACATGTGTTTTCAAGCTTCTTTCTGGACGGCTTCACCGCCGCTTATGTGAAAGCCATGGACGAATGCGGTTTTTCGGGCGCAGGCGTCGTCGATTGATCCTCGCCTGCCTTCTTTTGCTCTAACCGTTCCGGAGACCCTGTCTTGAAAAAATATATCGCTGGCCTGTTGGCCTGTCTCACAGCCCCGGTCTCCGCCGAAGGCTATTGGACTTACGGCGCGTGGCAGGTCTACGCCGAGACCGTGAATGCAGGAAATTATCTGCACCTGAACTGCACCGACTACACAGGCGGCAACGGCGATCCTCTTGTGCGCATTTCAATCACCAGCACCGAGGTCGGACCTCCGGCAAATTTTCCAACGGTCTATATTCAGGAAAACGCGCCGCGCGGCTACGCCACCGCCATGCGCGAGGGCCAAAACGTAGCCTTGGTGGTTGACGATTACTGGGACTACAACACCCGAGCCCACAGCTACTATGACGGTGACGGCATCTTGCAAGCATATGCCGGCGTTGGTCATCCAGACAGCTTCTATGCCATGCGCGCCATGCGCCAAGGGAGCAACATGTCGGTGTACATCGATGGGATGCCCTACATTCATGTCGACCTGCGCGGCTTCACCGCCGCCTACGTCAAGGCTATGGATGAATGCGGCCATCCGAGCATGGGTGTTTTGTAACCAAACAAAAAAACGGCCCCGCCAATTCTGCCGAGGCCGTTTCAAAACTCTCTGAATCACTTCACCCGTTGGCGAGCTGATCCTTTACCATAGGGCCGACTTTGCCAAAATCCATCTGGCCCGTGTATTTCGCCTTCAGAGCACCCATGACTTTGCCCATGTCACGGATTGAGGCCGCGCCAACCTCGGCCACCGCCACCTTCACCGCTTCGACAATCTCGTCATCGCTGAGCTGTTTGGGCAAAAATTCTTCGATGATGGTGATCTCGGCCAGTTCCCGCTCCGCCAAATCTAAGCGGCTACCTTCTTCATAGGTGCGAGCACTTTCCTGACGCTGTTTCACCATCTTGGCGAGAATCGACAAGATATCTGCATCCGACACGCCGCGGCCGCCCTCATCGCCTTCGCCACGGGCCGCAATGTCACGATCCTTGATCGCAGCCATGATCAGACGCAAGGTGGAAAGCCGGTCCGCCGCGCGGTCACGCATCGCTTGTTTCAGCGCGCTGTTGATGTCTTCTCTGAGTGCCATTCTTCTTGCCAATTGCTGTCAAACATAAGCATGCGACCTTATATAAACGCCTGCCGACTCGCAACCATCGCGTTTTTTGATCAAACCCTTTAAAATAAGGGGGTCACTGAGAACACACATCTGCTTGACGCCCGCGACGCGCCGACATATGCATCGGCCAATTTGCCAGCCGGAGACTCGCCCATGACCGCCTCGACCCCCGATCACCCGACCGCCTGCCTCGCTCTTGCTGACGGCACCCTGTTTTACGGACGTGGCTTTGGCGCCACCGGCGAAACAGTGGCGGAGCTCTGCTTTAACACCGCCATGACCGGCTATCAGGAAATCATGACCGACCCGTCTTACGCCGGCCAAGTCGTGACCTTCACTTTCCCCCACATTGGCAACACCGGTGTGAACCCGGAAGATGACGAAACCGCCGATCCGGTGGCTGAGGGTATGGTTGTAAAATGGGACCCAACAGAGCCGTCCAACTGGCGCTCTGTAAGCACCCTGTCTGACTGGCTTGCCTCCCGGAACCGTATCGCCATTGGTGGCATCGATACCCGCCGTCTGACCCGCGCGATCCGCCAGCAAGGCGCGCCGCACGTGGCACTGGCTCACAACCCAGATGGCGAGTTTGACACCGAGGCGCTTGTGGCCAAAGCCCGCGCCTTCTCTGGTCTGGAAGGTCTGGATCTAGCCAAAAAAGTCACCTGCGCGCAAAGCTACCACTGGAACGAAATGCGGTGGGCCTGGCCGGATGGCTACCCAAAGCTGACCGAACCAAAGCACAAGGTTGTGGCCGTCGACTTCGGCGCCAAGCGCAACATCCTGCGCTGCTTGGCTTCTGTGGGCTGTGACGTGACTGTCCTGCCAGCCACCGCCACCGCCGAAGAGGTACTCGCGCACAATCCGGATGGCGTCTTTTTGTCCAACGGACCAGGCGACCCGGCCGCAACCGGCGAATACGCCGTACCAATGATCCAAGATGTGCTGAAAGCCGACATTCCGGTGTTTGGCATCTGCCTTGGCCACCAGATGCTGGCGCTGGCGCTGGGTGCAAAGACCGTGAAAATGAACCACGGCCACCACGGCGCGAACCATCCGGTGAAAGACCATGACACCGGCAAGGTGGAAATCACCTCGATGAACCACGGCTTCGCGGTGGATGCGCAGACCCTGCCTGACGGTGTGGTCGAATCCCACGTGTCCCTGTTTGACGGCTCCAACTGTGGCATCCGTCTTGCGGACCGCCCGGTGTTCTCCGTGCAGCACCACCCGGAGGCCTCCCCGGGTCCACAGGACAGCTTTTACCTGTTTGAAAACTTTGCCGCTGCCATGACCGCACGCGCCTGAGCAACAGGTCCGGAAATCCTGACGTATGGCGACGCACCCGCCATACGTTAACTTTGCATTAACCATACGCGCGCAACCTGTAACGCACTCCTTGCTTGCTGGTGAACGCGATGAACGGCCCACAACTGCAAAGACACCCCAAACGCACCAAACAAAAACACGTTGCCCGACTGTCTTTTACCCGCACGCTGATTGAACGCAATCTCGTGACCCCATGGCAGCTGTTCTGGGCCCTTCAGCGGCAATCCCATTGGGACGCGCATCTGTCAGAGATCTTAAAGGCCCGCGATTGGGTCTCAGCTCAGGACTTGCACACGTTACAAGCCCAGACACAGGATTTGCGGCAAGTCGACCTGACCCGCACCCCACCATCGCACGAAGCCGCAGATCTCTTACCGCCTAAGTTTTGCTTGAAACACAACGTGGTCCCTTGGACGCGGATCGGCAAAACTGTCATACTCGTCACCGGCAGACCCCACAATTTAGCAACGTTGCGCGCTGCTTTACCTCCGCACCTGCAGGACGCTCTCTTCGCGCTCAGCGCAGAGCACGCCATAGAAGAATACGTACCCTGCATCACCGGCGGTCCTTGACCAACGCCGCAGAAAAGGCCGTAGAACGGCATGAGAGCTGTCGCAGCTTTGATTTTGCTCAATCCTTGGGTATGGGACTGTCAATTGGAGTTGCCTGCTTTCTGATGCTTATGGCAATTCCGATCCCCCATCTCGGCCTCTACATTCTATCGATCTGGACCGTTGCAACTCTGCTGGCAACAACCGGCCTGCGGTGCGTCGCACTTGCATGTCACTTCCGCCCCACCAGCAGAGCGCCACCAACGCCTGGTTTGATATGGTCCAACAGCACTCAATTGGTGCTGCCAGCCCATCTCACCCGCAAAGGCAGGCGTGCACGCCTGCCCCGTATTTCAATGCTGGTGCCACTTTACAAAGAAACAGCAATTGCCTCGGCCCTGATTACCCGATTAACACGACTCTCTTACCCACAGGCTCTATTGGATGTTGTGCTGGTTCTTGAGGAGAAGGATCACCTCACCCGCGACACGCTGTCCCCCCGCTGGATGCACGTGGTCGAGGTTCCCAGCGGATCCGGCATCACAACCAAACCCCGCGCCCTGAACTATGCCCTGCCTTTTTGCCGTGGCGACATTATCGGCATATGGGATGCAGAAGACGCACCAGCACCGGACCAATTGGAACATGTCGCCCACCATTTTGCACACGCTCCGCCGGAGGTCGCTTGCCTGCAAGGCGTCTTGGACTACTACAACCCCTACACCAACTGGCTATCACGTTGTTTTGCCATCGAATATGCCGCGTGGTTTCGCCTGTTGCTCCCCGCACTCCGGCGACTTGGCTTTGCGATTCCATTGGGCGGCACCACGCTTTTCCTACGGCGCAACGTGATCGAAAAGGTTGGCGGCTGGGACAGTCACAACGTCACCGAAGACGCCGATTTAGGTATGCGACTGGCCCGCCGCGGATACCGTACCGAGCTGATCCCCACAGTGACCTACGAGGAGGCAAACTGCCAAATGATCGCCTGGGTGCGGCAAAGATCCCGGTGGCTGAAAGGCTACATGGCCACTTATCTGGTTCATATGCGCAGCCCACGGCGCCTTCTGAAAGAACTGGGGGCCCGGCAGTTTATCGGGTTTCAGCTCTTGTTCCTTTGCACCATTAGCCAGTTTCTGCTGGCACCTTTTCTTTGGTGGTTATGGGGCGCCGCCCTTGGACTCCCACACCCTCTGTCAGATAAGGTCCATTCCGATTTTCTTATTATGCTAACAGCCACGCTGGTGCTCGCCGGATCCGTGAATGGCGCGATCTGGATTGTTGCCGTACACCAAACCAACCGCCCGCGTCTCTATCCATGGATCCCATCCATGCTGCTCTATTTTCCGCTGGCAACACTAGCAGCTTACAAAGGGCTACTGGAAATCGTCATGGCGCCGTTTTACTGGCACAAAACCACTCACGGGAAAACCACAGAGGCCACAGACCACAGCCTCTCTTCCGCAAAACACTAAAAAGCAGGCTACTCTGAGTTCTCTTGCTTCAGGCGGGTCACAAACGCCGTGGAAATATGTGCCCGCAACGCCGCATCCGCAGCCGCACCGTCCCGCGCGGCAATCGCGTCCACAATGGCTTGGTGCTCCACCAGGGTATCTTCGCCACGACCCTCCACCGCGATTGACGTGGTCGCCATAAGCGCCATTGACCGGTGCACCAGGTCAAGTTGCTGCATCAAATAGCGGTTATGACTCGCCAGGTGGATCTGCTTATGAAACCGACGGTTGGACCGCGCCAAAGCCGATGGATCATCCACCCGCGCCTTATCCGCAACCACCATATCCTGCAAAACTTTGACCTCTTCGGTGGTGGCATGATGCGCCGCCAACCGTGCCGCCAAACCTTCCAGTTCGCCACGCACCACATACAGTTCCGCCATCTGGTTGTGATCCAGTGAGTTCACAATCAGGCTGCGCCCGTCCCGCGCTAGAAGCGATTGCGTCTCCAAGCGTTGTAACGCTTCTCGCACAGGGGTGCGCGACATGCCAAATTTCTCTGCCAGATCGCTCTCAACCAAACGGTCCCCCGGTTTATACACCCCTACATCAATCGCTTCCAAAATCAGCGTATAGGCGTCTTTGTTCGGGCGTGTCGTCTGCGACATGTGGCGCGATCCTTTCTTGCAACATTGGTCAGACTACGCACTGCGCCCAGTGATGCAACCCCAACGGATCGTCTCCCGCTGTTTTCCCCGTTGCGCCACCTCCTTGTGCCGCGTATCACGGCTTCATGCAAAAGCAGTCTTTCTCACATGTCTCCACCTGGGTGTTCGATCTCGACAACACCCTCTACCCACCTGAATCCCGTCTGTTTGATCAGATCGAAGTGAAGATGACGGAGTATGTGATGAACGCCCTGGGTGTGGACCGCCCCAAGGCGGACCAGTTGCGCCACGAGTATTGGGCCCAGTACGGCACAACGCTCACCGGGCTAATGCGCGAACACGATGTTGATCCGGCACCGTATCTGATTGATGTGCACGATATCTCGCTCGACCACATGCAGGTCGACCACCTGCTGGCGCAAAACATCAAAGAGCTGCCCGGCCGCCGCATTGTGTACACCAACGGCACCGCACCTTATGCCGAACGCGTGCTGGCCTCTCGCGGGTTGGATGGCCTGTTCGATGCGATTTACGGTGTGGAACACGCCAATTTCCTGCCCAAGCCGGAGCGTGCAGCCTTCGAAACCATCTTTGAGAAAGACGGCGTGAACACCAAAACTGCTGCCATGTTCGAAGACGACGCCCGCAACCTGCAAGCCCCGCACGACATGGGCATGCGCACCGTGCACGTCGCGCCCGAAGCGCTGGATCATGACCACATCCACTTCCACACCGATGACTTGCCGTCCTTCCTCTCAAAGCTAAGCTAAAAGTCGGGTCGGGCATCTGGTCGCACTGCGACAACCTGCCAGTTTTAAAGATGCGGCGCAGATGCATATCTGTCTCACGCGACAGGAGAGCCTTTCCGGCAGGTCTGAAAGATCGGGGGAGCGCGGCAGTGTCGTGTCCCACAGTGCTATCTATTAGCGTCATCCTCCCTGTTCCCCGCCCTTCAACAGCACGGGCCCCGTAAAGGACTGCCATTATGAGCCTCGCCTCTGCCTCTGACGTTTCCGCCCCCAAAACAAAACTAGACCCGGCCACCTAGGTTTGGGCCGGCATCGCACTGCTGGTCGCGCTCTGGGGCACCTCGATTGCCATGTTTGGAGTCCCCGGCTTGTACATGCCTGCCGTGGCCTTGGTCCCGGTGATCTACCTCGCGCTGATCCTGATTTCGCGAGGGTGACATTTCATCCCCTTGGAACCGGTCTACACCAAGCGTAAGGTGCCGCGCAGGAGGCATTGCCATGACTGAAACAACCCAAGTGGACATCCTGATTTCCGGCGGCGGCATAGCCGGATTGACTGCTGCCGCTGCCTTTGGCACTGCTGGATTTTCTGTGCAATGCGTCGACCCTACGCCCCCCGTGACCGAGCGGGACGCCGCCGGAGCCGACATGCGCACAACGGCCTTCCTGCAACCGGCCCGCGCGTTGCTCGAAGAGGCTGGCCTCTGGCAACGCCTCGATGCCCACG